>MDTD01006332.1_pt1 | contig 38736 bp, 38 predicted proteins | sample 811221 | NCBI WGS metagenome assembly MDTD01 (sample SAMN05326646, study PRJNA326480) | marine metagenome | isolation source: seawater | place: Pacific Ocean: South West | collected 2011
GAAACTGCCGGTCATCTTCATCATTGAAAATAACCATTACGCCATGGGCACGTCGGTTCCGCGCGGCGCGTCGGGTGAACTGTACAAGCGCGGTGAGCCGTTCGGCATCCCGTGTGAAAAAGTGGACGGCATGGACTTTTTGGCTGTACATGATGCCATACAAAAAGCCGCCGAACATTGCCGCAGCGGCAAAGGTCCGTACCTGTTAGAGGTAGACACCTACCGCTACCGCGGCCATTCCATGTCTGATCCGGCCAAGTACCGCTCAAGGGAAGAAGTGGACAGTATCCGTGACAAACGTGACCCCATCAACAAATTGGGTGAGTACTTAAAAGCAGAACATAAAGTCAAAGACGTGGAACTGAAAGAGCTGGACAAAAAAATTAAGTCCCACATTGAACAGGTGGTGGAATTCGCCACATCTTCCCCTGAACCGGATGAAAGCGATTTGATGACCGATATTACCCTAAAACAGGAGGGCAAATAAATGCCGGAGCAAACCTACCGTGAAGCCCTGCGGGACGGCATGAGCGAAGAAATGCGCCGTGACAAAAACGTCTTTTTAATGGGGGAAGAGGTCGCTGAATATCAAGGTGCCTATAAGTGCACCCAGGGCATGCTGGATGAATTCGGGCCGGAGCGGGTTATTGATACCCCCATTTCTGAACTTGGCTTTTCTGGTTTGGCGACCGGTGCGGCCATGGCAGGTCTGCGCCCGGTGGTGGAGTTTATGACATGGAACTTTGCCATGCTCGCCTGTGACCACATTGTAAACTCAGCCGCCAAAACCCTGTACATGAGCGGTGGGTTGGTAAAGTGCCCCATCGTGTTCCGCGGCCCCAATGGGGCGGCGGCCCGTGTGGCCGCTCAGCACAGTCAAGACTACGCCAGCTGGTACGCCCACATTCCGGGCTTAAAAGTCATTGCCCCGTCTAACGCGGCGGATGCCAAAGGGCTCATCAAAGCCGCCATTCGTGATGAAACCCCGGTGGTGTGCCTGGAAAATGAAATTCTCTACGGCCAAAAATGGGACGTGCCGGACGGCGACCATGTGGTGCCCATCGGCAAGGCGAATATCTTAAAAGAAGGTAAAGACGTGACCCTTATCGGCTATTCCATTATGGCACTAAAAGCTCTGGAAGCCGCCAAACAACTGGAAAAAAACGGTATAGACGCTGAAGTTATTGACCTGCGCACCCTGCGCCCGCTGGATGAAGAGGCGATTATCAAATCCGTCCGCAAAACCAACCGCGCCGTGGTGGTGGAAGAAGGCTGGTCCTACGCTGGTGTGGCGTCTGAAGTGATGGCCGTTATTTCTGATAAAGCCTGGGATGACCTAGATGCCCCGGTCAAACGGGTCAGCGGGGTAGACACCCCCTTGCCGTATGCCGCCAATCTGGAAAAACTGGCCCTGCCGCAGCCTGAACACATCGTCAAAGCGGCCAAAGAAATTTGTTATTAAATTTAAGGAGAACTCCCCATGAGCAAAAAAGTAAAATGCACCGACCCCATCGCTAACTTTATGGCCACCTATTGGCGTGGTGAACAGCCGCTCTGGTCCGCTTTTTGGGTGTGGGGCATGGGGGTTGGCGTTATTATGGATGTGATTTTCTCCACCATGATGCGCAACCGTATGGCGCAAAGTTTTTATGACTCCCACGCCATTTTGAAGTTTTTAGACCACTACGGCATTTTTGCCATGTGGATGCTGGGCATGATGTATTTTGCCTGGAATTTTGTATCCGTTTGGCGCTGTGCGCCAAACGCCAGCAAGCCAATTTATGGTTATGTGGCCCGCGGGGTATATGTGGTGTTCCTCGTCGCCGCGTTTATGGTGCTCAATAACTTTGGTAAAATCCTCGCCGCCAGTTAAACATAAGGAGTTTAAAGGTTATGCCTATTGATGTGTTAATGCCCCAACTTTCCCCCACCATGACCGAGGGTCGTCTGGCGGGCTGGACCAAAAAAGAAGGGGATAAAGTCAACGCTGGTGATGTCATTGCCGAAGTGGAAACCGACAAAGCCACGATGGAGGTGGAAGCCACCGACGATGGGATTATCCATAAAATTATCGGTGAGCCGGGCAAAGACATTGTGGTGGGCACGCCCATTGCGGTGCTGGCGGAAGAGGGCGAGAAAGTTCCGGCGGATTACAAGCCAACTTCCAAGGCGGCAGAAAAAACCGAGGAACCGGAAGAAGAAAAAGCCGAAGATACATCAAAAGAAGTTGCCCCAAAAGAAGAGGCCAGGCCGGCTGAACAAGACTCACAGCCACAACCGGCCCCACAACCCATTATTCAAGAAGCACCGGCCCCGGCACCGCAGCCCGCCGCGGCATCTACCGGGGAGCATATCAAGGCGTCCCCCTTGGCCCGTCGTTTGGCGGAAGAGGGCGGTATTGACCTTGCCACCGTCAAAGGCACCGGCCCCCACGGCCGCATTGTTAAAAAAGATGTCTTGGCCGCCGCCAACAGCGGCCCGCGCTTAACACTGGGCACACAAAGCCAGACCATTACCCGCCAGGGTGATGATAAAATCGCGCTGAGCCCCATGCGTAAATCTATTGCCGCGCGCCTGACCCAGTCCAAGCAGGAGGTACCGCACTTTTACCTGACGGCGGAGGTGGTGATGGATGATCTGCTGTCGGCCCGCGCGCAAATTAACGAACTGGCCCCCAAGAACGCTGAGGGTAAACCGTCGTATAAAGTATCGGTGAATGATTTTATTATTAAAGCCTGTGCCTTGGCTCTGCGTGATAACCCGGACGCCAACGCCAGCTGGGCAACCGACAGCGTGGTGCGTTACGGCAATGTGGACGTGAGCGTGGCGGTGGCCATCCCCGGCGGGTTGATTACGCCGATTATCTTCAACGCCGACCAGAAAAATGTGGTGCAAATGTCCACAGAGATGAAGGCTCTGGCCGCCCAGGCACGTGAGGGCAACCTGAAGCCGGAGCAATATACCGGCGGGTCGTTTTCGCTCTCCAACCTTGGTATGTACGGGGTGAAGGACTTCAGTGCTATCATCAACCCACCACAGGCCGCCATATTGGCTGTGGGTGGGGCCGCCCCGCAAGTGGTGGCGGATGATGCGGGTAATATCTCCACCGCGCATATCATGAGCATGACCATGTCTGTTGACCACCGCGTGATTGACGGGGCCTTGGGTGCGGAACTGCTCGCGAGTATTAAAAACTATCTGGAAAAACCAGTCGCCATGCTGGTTTAAAAAAGGGAAAATTATGCGTACCACCATTGTTATTCCATCCCGTTTTGGCTCAACCCGCTTTCCCGGTAAACCTCTGGCGGATATCGCCGGTAAAAGCCTGATTCAACGCGTGTACGAAATTGGACAGGCGGTTGAAGGCGTGGACGATGTTATTGTCGCCACCGATGATGACCGCATTTTTGAACATGTGGAGGGCTTTAGCGGCAAGGCGGTCATGACCGGCGAATGCGTCAACGGTACCGAACGGGTTTGGCAGGCGGTGGAAAAAATGGATACCAAGCCCGATGTCATCATTAACCTGCAAGGCGACGCGGTGCTTACCCCGCCATGGACCATTCAAGCCGTGGTAGATGAAATGAAGGCCGACCGCAGCGTGCTGCTGTGCACCCCCGCCGTACGCATGACCGATGAACTCTACAAAAAAATCACCGATGCCAAAGCCCAGGGCGAAGTGGGCGGTACCACCGTCGTGTTCAATAAAAAGCATGACGCCATGTATTTTTCCAAAAATATTATCCCCTACGTGCGGGAGCGGGTTGGCGAAAAACTCCCCGTGTTCCGCCATATTGGCCTGTATGGGTACACTTATGCCTGTCTGGAACGTTACCTGAAGCTTGACCCAACCGAACTGGAATTGACCGAAGGCCTGGAGCAGCTCCGCGCTTTGGAAAACGGTATTCCTATCCGTGTGGTAGAGGTCAGTTATGATGACCCGGCAACCGGCAAAGCCCGCACCCACTGGGCGGTGGACAGTCCTGAAGACGCCAAACGGGCGGAACAGATTATCGCTGAAGAAGGGGAACTGGTTTAGCCATGGAGATTATACTGGCACGTCACGGCAACACCTTTGGCCCCGGCGATAAGGTGGTGATGGCCGGGCTCACCAACGACCTGCCGCTGGTCGCCCGCGGTGGCGAGCAGGCGGTGGAAGTGGCCAAGGCTTTAAAGGCCAACAACATCAAGCCGGATGTGGTGTGCTGCGCCCAGCTGCGCCGCACCAAACGCTTTGCCGAAGTGGTAATGGAAAACCTGCTGATGCCCGGTGAACCCATTGTGGACAGCCGCCTGAATGAGCTGGATTATGGCGACTGGACAGGCCTGAGCGATGAGGAAATTAAAGAAAAATTCGGCGCCGACGTGGTGGAGGACTGGCAACAAAAAAGCCGCTGGCCCAAAGGCGCCAACTGGCAGCCCACGCCGCGTAAAGTTATTAAAGAGGTCAAAAGCTTTGTGAAAGAGCTGGAAAACTTCGCGGGGAAAGATGGCACAGCTCTGGTGGTCAGCAGCAATGGGCGCTTGCGCTATTTCTTAAAGCTGGTGGGTTTTCTGGGCACGGGCTTTAACAAAGCGGTGAAAGAGCAAAATTTTAAGGTCAAAACCGGGCACCTGTGCAAACTGGTGGAAAAAAGACCGGGAAAATTTGAGGTGGCGTACTGGAACGTCAGCCCGCAAGACGTAATTGAAAATAATATAAAACTGTAGAGGAACAAACCATGGCGAAAGAATTTGATGTAGTGGTGATTGGTGCCGGCCCCGGCGGCTATGTGGCGGCGATTCGCGCGGCGCAGCTGGGCTTTAAAACCGCCGTGGTGGAACGCGAACACTTAGGCGGTATTTGCCTGAACTGGGGCTGTATTCCCACCAAGGCGCTCCTCAAAGCCTCTGAGCTTTACCGCTCCTTTCAACATGCGGATGAATTCGGCTTTAAGCACAATGGCGTGAGCGTTGACCCCAAAAAGCTTATTGGCCGCAGTCGTGATGTGGCCGGGCAGCTGTCCAAAGGTGTCGGCTTTTTGATGAAGAAAAACAAAATTGAGGTCATTGACGGCGAAGGCGCCTTTAAGGATGACACCACCTTGACCGTCAAAAACGGCAAAAAGGAAGACGAGGTTAAATTCAAATACGCCATCATCGCCACCGGCGCACGGGCGCGAACTATTCCCGGCGTATTGGAAGCGGACGGCAAAAACATCTGGACCTATAAAGAGGCCATGGTGCCGGAAAAATTGCCCAAAAGTCTGCTGATCATCGGCGCGGGGGCCATTGGGGTAGAATTCGCCAGTTTTTACGCCACGCTGGGTACCGACGTGACCATTGTGGAGGCGCAAGACCGACTGGTTCCGGTGGAAGACCATGATTCTTCTAAATTATTAAAAAAAGAACTTGAAAAACAAAAACTTGCAATAAAAACTTCAAGTAACGTCAAATCGCTCAAAGCCGCAAAATCCGGCATTGAAGCGGAGATTGAAAGCGACGGCAAAAGCGAGAAAATAAAAGCCGAAAAGGCCCTTATCGCCATTGGTGTACAGGGCAATGTGGAAGGGCTTAATCTTGACTTTATCGGGGTGAGAGAAGAGCGCGGTGCCATCCAGACCGATGACTTTTACCGCACCAATCGCTCCAATGTCTACGCCATTGGCGATGTGGCCGGCACGCCGTGGTTAGCGCATGTGGCCAGTCACGAAGGCATTATCGCCGTGGAGCACATCGCCCACACCGAAGGCAAAGGCGACAAGCCGCATCCGATGGATTATGACTCCATCCCCGGCTGTACCTATTGCACGCCGCAAATCGGCAGCGTGGGCCTGACCGAACAGCAAGCCAAAGACAGGGGACTGGACGTGAAAATTGGCCGTTATAACTATCAAGCCAACGGCAAAGCTTTGGCCATTGGCGAGCCGGAAGGGTTCGTGAAAACCATTTTTGATGCCAAAAGCGGTGAGCTCCTTGGTGCGCATATTGTCGGGGCGGAAGCGACTGAAATGATTTCCACCTTCGTCATCGCCAAACAGTTGGAAAGCACCGAACAGGATATCATCCATGCTTGCCTGCCGCACCCAACGCTCAGCGAAATGGTCGGCGAAAGCGTGCTGGACAGCCAGGGCAGGGTGTTAAACGCATAGAGGAAACTATGACCACAAAAGTTAAAATTGATATGGAAACTGCTAACCGCGACGCGGTTCGGGCGGAGCTGGCGGCAGAAGGTCTAGACCCATCCGCCGTGGCTGATTTGGGCTATGAAAATGAGGCCGATGCGGAGCGTCCGCAGCCCAAACCTGTGGCAACCCGCGAGCGTAAAAGCGGTGTATTGCGGGCCAAAAAACCGGAAGAGGGCGTGCAGCTGCGCGCGCCAAAGCCCGATTGGCTACGGGTCAAAGCCCCGCAAAGTCCTGAGTATTTCAAGCTGAAAAAAATGGTCAAAGATAAAGGCCTGCACACCGTATGTGAAGAAGCGGCCTGCCCGAACATTGGCGACTGCTGGGCGTCGGGCCATTTAACCACCATGATACTGGGCGACACCTGCACCCGCGGCTGTGCCTTTTGCAATATCAAAACCGGCAAGCCCAATGTGGTCAACCCGGATGAACCGAAAGAACTGGCCAACATGGCGGCCACCTTGGGTATTAAGCATATGGTAATCACCAGTGTGGACAGAGATGACCTGATTGATGGCGGCGCCGGCCATTGGGCCGCGTGTGTCAACGCCATCCGTGAGAAAAGCCCGGAGACCACTATTGAAATTTTAACCCCGGACTTCCGCCGTAAGGAAGAAAACATTGATATCGTCGCTGACAGCCGCCCGGATGTGTTCAACCACAACCTGGAAACTGTCCCGCGTTTGTACCGCAGTGTACGGCCGGGGGCGCGTTATTTTGGCTCCCTACGGTTGCTGCAGCATGTTAAGGAGCGACACCCGGATATGTTCACCAAGTCCGGTATTATGGTGGGTCTGGGCGAAGAGCGTGACGAGGTGCTGCAAGTGATGGATGACATGCGCAGCGCCGGGGTGGATTTTTTAACCGTTGGTCAATACCTGCGCCCCAGCCAAAGTCATTATCCGGTGCGGGAATACGTAACGCCGGAAGAATTTGAATATTATGAGCGCCAAGCCAAGATGAAAGGCTTTTTGATGGTGGCTTCCGGGCCGCTGGTGCGCTCCAGCTACCACGCTGACCAATACTTTGCCGAACTGGTGGAAAAACGCAAACAAGGGAAAGTCTAATTATGAAGCCTGACTGCCCGCAAAAAGCACCGTACAAAGTTACCGTGGAAAACGGCAAAACCTATGCGTGGTGTTCCTGCGGAAAAAGCCAGAAGCAGCCATTTTGTGATGGTTCACATTCCGGTACGGGCTTTTTACCCTACGTATTCCAAGCAGATAAAGACGGCGATGTGTTTTTGTGCGGATGCAAGGCCACCAGTAAAGAACCCTTATGTGACGGCAGCCACAACACGGTGTAATTAACGGTTAAGCAGCTGGTTAAACTCCGGCGCCATGTTTGATGCCCCGTTCCGGCTGTTGGCCTTTCCACCGCGGCGTTTTTCAATTTCCTGCTCAAGCAGTTTGATAAACTCGGCTTCCTCATCCGTCATGGGGCGTTGAGGCGCGGTTGAGGTCGGCTTTTGGGTTGGTTGTTGTGTATTTAAACGACCCAGCGGCATATTGGCCTGCGGCTGGTTGTTTGCATTGGTTGGTTGTTCAGCCGCTTCTTCAGGGCCATCAGGAATGCGAATAGTGCTATCAGCCACGTTGCGGCGTTGGGGCGGCGTTTGGTTATCGCCTTGCGCGTTCAGGCTTTCCCGTGTCGGTTGGTAGCTGGGCACCACTTGTGGAATGCGCGGTTTGTTATCATCACCGGCATAGCCCCAACGGGCACTTTTTTGCGTTTGCGTCGCGGGGGACGGTGTGACGGACGTGCGCACGTTTTCCTTTTGTTTGACTGGTTGCTGTTGTGGCTGGCGAGCGGGTGTATTTTGGCCTTGCTCCAGTTCTAAAGCTTCCAGCATATACGCGGGCATAGGCTCGCTGGGTTCACCGCCTTCAATAATATCGACCGGCCGTACGTCAGCGGTTTCCGGCGCTAAAGTTCGGGCGTTAATGGCACTGTCATCTGACGGTTCATCCAAAAGAATAATCTGGCCGGAGCTGGGTTGGGCCGCGCGCTGAGCCTGAACCGGCCGTGTCGGCGCAGGCGGCTGTGTTGTGGTATTTGCGGTGTCGTCTATATCTGCCTCTTCAGTTTCAGCCACATCCTCTGGCTCGATGTCTTCAGCTACCTCAGGCTTTTCATCATCCTGTGGTTTAGGCGGTGTAAAGGTGTTGGACGCCTTTGGCTTGGCCACTCTGGTGCGTTCATTTTTGCCGGGGTTGTCAGAAAGCGCAATCAAGGTCTTTTGCATGGTGACCATCAATTCGCTAATATCATTGTAAATGCCGCCAATCCACAGCATATAATCATCGTCATAAATACCCGCCTGCATATCGTCATAGGCATTGTCCAAATGGAAATTCAGCTCCCGCGCGCGGCGGTAAATGGTGCGGATATACTCTTTCTCGCTTTCGCTTAAACCCTCCAGCGTCGGGGCAAAGGCGAAAATTTCACCCAGCTTGAGGGCGCCATAGGCAAATTCAGCACGGATGCGGCTGAGGCTGAGCAAGTCCGGCTGGCTGTGAATATCTTCGTACACCAGCATAGCGCGGGAAAAGTGGTGGCGCGCGACTTTCACCAGATAATAAGCCATGCTGGCAGTGGAATGCTGGTCACCGATGAGCATTTCCACTTCATCTAAATACAGTTGGCGGCGCTCGGCTTCCATTAAAATGGACATATCTTCTTTAATCACATCGCGGGTGTCTTCATCTTCGCGGTAAAAAATTTCCTGTGCCGGGTTTTCCCAATCCACATTTTGTTCGGCTAACTGCTCCGGCAGTTGTTGAATGGCGGATTCAATATCATCCTGCATGGCATCCAGTACATTAATGGAGGTGGCCAAACGCATGGAAAGCAAACGTACAAGTGAGTCATCCAGTTCCTGCTGGCGGGCTACCAGGCTGGTGATGTCATCTTCGGAATAATGCATAAAGCCGCTGTGCACGTGCTCTTTAAATTTATTCAGTGCTTTGGAATAACACTCTGAGCGCTTCTCCCGCGTGGTATCAAACAGGGTGCGAATGTCTTCAATATCACGTTTTAAAACCTGCACGGGGATGGTGCCAAGGTTATAAACCTCCCGCGCGTTAATCAGGTCGCACTCATCCATTTGGCTTAAAATTTCGCGTTTTTGAGTGGTGTAGGCATCTTCCCCCCAACCAAGTGCCGGGGTGAGGAGGGCGGTACCAATGAGCAGGAGTTTTTTCATCCCCGCTAACCTATCACATTTTTTATTAAATTGAGAGCATGGACGACACTTTGTTCGCGGACCTCGTGGCGCGAGCCTTTGAACACTTGATGGCTGTGGTCAACACCATTGGGGTGAGCCAAACCAAAATGTACGGTACCAACGGGTTTAGCCTCACTCCCGCCGCCGGGCCCGGCAATACCGGTAATGGATACAGAAATATCCACCGCGGCTGTTTTTTGCCCGCCCTGGGCCATTTCCATGGCACATTCTTTACTGACGGCACCGTGTGTGTTCAGTGTATTTTGCTGGACCCCAACAGCCTGAGCTTTGGCGTCATTCGAATACGTGACAAACCCTTGCATAAAGACCTCTGATGAACCTGAAATTTCGGTAAGTGCGGCCGATACCAACCCGCCAGTGCAGGATTCCACTGTAGCAATGGTCAGCCCTTTGGCACGGGCGGCGGTAATGATCTCTGTGGCTAAACTAATAATGTCTTTATTCATAAGCCTTATCCCATTATGTGCGCGTTATAAGCAATAAAGTAGACCAAAACCCCGCCGTATATACCGGCAATAACATCGTCCAGCATCACGCCCCAGGCATTTTTAACACGATGTTCAAAAATGCAGGCCGGGTAAGGCTTTACAAGGTCAAAGACCCTGAAAATAAAAAAGGCAATAAGCAGCCAGAACGGCGAACTGATAAGGCCCAAGGGAATAAGTCCGGCCATGGTTATCCATTGGCCCGCAACCTCATCAATAACAATGGCACCGGCATCATGGGTGCCGGAAGTTTTTTCCACCCAGGCTGTGTTCCATACACCAACAAAAGTGACCGCAACAGCGGCAGCCAGTAAAACCCAAAAACCAAAGTTGACGCCAATCCACCAGCCAGGCAGTAGAGCCACAAGCGAACCAAATGTGCCGGGCATCAGCGGGAACAAGCCCGCATAAAAAAAAGTCGCGCCGATAAAATGCGGATGGGTTTTGGGCACATCCGGCATGTGTGGTTTGCGCTTGCGATAATTCTTGAGTTTTTCTGTAAACATCATGTTATGTTATACACTTATGATTTTTGATTTTCTGCGAGTATAAAGGAAGACACCCGCCCATGTCAGCATTGATTAATATATTTATTCTGTTGTTTGTTCTAACACAGGCTATATACGTCATGTTCGGGCTAATAAAGCCCAGTCTGTGGCGCTTGGGCGTATTGGTGCAGCCTGTGGCGGTTCTGTTGTTATTGGGGGCCTTGGGCGAAGGGCACATGGTGGCGTTTTCCAACTTGCACCTGGCGTTATTCATGCACATTGCCGGGTCGTTGTTGGCGCATGGGCTGTTGGCCTATGCCGCGTTTGCCGCTGTGGCAGTGTGGGTGAAAGAAGCGGAGCTGAAAAATAAAAATATCAACCTTTTGGGGCGTGTTCTTCCTCCTTTAGCTGATAGCGAAAAAGCTCTCTTCATGGCCCTTATACTCGCGCTTAGCCAGCTGGTGCTGGCGATTGTTGCCGGGCATATTTACGAATATCAAACCAGCGGCGTAGTGGCCTATGCCAACCTTAAAACCTTTACGTCCTACGGTACACTTGCCTTTGGTGCGGGAATTTTATGGATGCATAAGACATCAGGCACGCGGGGGCGCAAAGCCGCGCAGTATACCCTGGTAACGTATTTGCTGCTGTTGTTGGCCTATTTGGTGCAACGTATTTTTTAAGGGTTGTATGCTCATTTTTTAGGCAAAATGTGCTTGCAAAATTTCACCTGTCTTATTACCCTAAGCAGCCGAATATTTTTGAAAGGCGCAGTCAGGGGAATATACCGTGAGAAAGAACTTACAAATTGGTGATATTACACTGGATAATCCGGTGGTTTTGGCGCCGATGTCCGGTATTTCCGACATGCCGTTCCGCCTGATTTGCAAGCGCTACGGCGCGGGCATGGTAGTGAGCGAAATGGTGGCCTCTGAAGCCATGGTCCGCGACAGCATTGTCTCCCACCAAAAAGCCATGTGCGACCCCCGGCAAGGGCTTAAGAATGTACAAATTGTCGGCGCCGACCCCAAAAACATGGGCGTGGCCGCTAAAATCAACCGCGAGGCCGGGGCGGAAATTATTGACATCAACATGGGCTGCCCGGTGCGTAAAGTGGTCAACTGCATGGCCGGCAGTGCCTTGATGAAAGATGAGAAACTTGTTGAAGATATCTTGGGCGAAGTGGTGAACGCCGTTGACCGCCCGGTGACGCTTAAAACCCGCCTTGGCTGGTCAGAACAAATGATGAACGGCGTCAACGTTGCTCAAATCGCCGAGAAGGTCGGCATAAAAATGCTGGCTATTCATGGTCGCACCCGTGCGCAGATGTACCGCGGCAAGGCGGACTGGAAAGCCATTGCCAACATTAAACAGGCGGTGAACATTCCGGTACTGGTTAACGGAGATATTGTCACGCTGGATGACGCGGTGGACGCTTTGACCCAATCCGGCTGTGACGGGGTGATGATTGGTCGCGCCTGCCAGGGACGTCCATGGTTTTTGGGGCAGGTGGCCCATTACATTCAAACCGGCGAGGTTCTGCCCGACCCATGCTTGGAAGAACAGCACGACCTGGTACAGGAACATTATGCCATGGCGCTTGACTTTTACGGGGAGCAGCGTGCGGTGCGCTTAATGCGCAAACATATGGCGTGGTACACCAAAGGCTTGCCCGGTGGAAATGAATACCGAAAAGCGGTCAACGGAATGGAGTCCGCAAGCGACGTTAAAGACTTGACAAAAGAGTTTTATAGGAGTTGTATATTGCGCGGTTACGTGACAACGAACCCGCACTTAATCAAGAATAAAAGAGGTGAAGGTAAAGCAGCATGAGCGCACAGCCACAGGTAAATCAGGACAACACCCGTCAAGACGGAATTGATGCCAGCAACGTTGTTATGTTGGGCCAGCGGGCCCGTATGACCCCGGCGACGGAAAGCCTGCCGAGTGTGGTTGACAAATGCCTTGACCAGTACTTTGAAGATTTGGGCGGTATGTCCCCACCACCGGGCCTGTATGAAAAAGTTATCTCTCATGTGGAAAAACCATTGATTGAGCACGTGCTGCGCTATGTGCGCGGCAACCAGGTACGCGCGGCGTCTTTGTTGGGCATTAACCGCAATACGTTGCGCAAAAAAATTAACAACCTAGGCATTGATGTCAGCAGCTTGAACGGCCGCTAATGCCCGCGTGTTTTTCCACGTGTTCCATATAAAGAAAATTCTGTTCCAACTTAGCCGTATGAAGACGGCTATTTTGGTATTGGGGTTCCTTGCATTGGCCAGTATTGCCGGTACCATGCTGGCGCAGAATTTGCCGGCGGAAACCTATATCACTACCTTTGGCACCTTCTGGTCGGCTGTTATTTTTACCCTTCAGCTGGACAGCCTGTTTACCGCCTGGTGGTTTTTGGGGTTGCTTTTATTTTTGCTGGTCTCGGTGACCTCATGCTTGTGGGTGAATGGGCCAAAGATATTCAAAAACCTGCTTCGTCCCCGCCTTATTCCATCTCTTAAACAGGTTAAAGCTATGCCGCAGGCTACGGGGCTTAAAAACACCTCACTTGACAAGGTTATAAGCTTTTTACAAGGCGAGGGCTTTAAGATAACCCACCAAGGGAAAGACATGACCGGTCTGGTGCGTGGACACTTTAACCGTGTCGGGTATTTCCTTGTCCATATTGGCGTGGTATTGGTGGCGCTGTCAGGGCTTATTACCGCGTTTAGCGGCTACCGCGCCACAATGAACTTGTACCCGAATGAAGTAGACAACCGTGCCGTCATTTATAAAGGTGATGCCGCCACCATGCTGCACCTGCCGTTTGATGTCCGCAATGATGGTTTTGAAATTGATTTTTACAGCAACGGTATGCCCAAAGCTTATCGTACCCGGTTAACGTTCCTGCAAAATGGAGAGGTTAAAAAGCAGGCTGTCACCTCAGTAAACAGTCCGGCCAAATATAAAGGGGTGACGTTTTATCAGGCATCATTCGGCGATGGCGGTTCACAGGTGGAGTTGGTTATTCGCAACCTCTACACTCCGGATAAAACCGTATATGTCGACAAAGCCCATATCTACCAGAAAATTGAAAATAAAGATGGCTACGAGGTGGAGTTGAGAGACCTGCACCTGCGCAGTGTAGAACAATTTAAACCGGAAGAGGGCATTGTTACCCGCTTTACCGATACCGGCCCCACGCTGGATTATATTCTGCGCGGGCCGGATATCCAGCCCATGCAGTTGCGCTCGTACTTAAACTACCCGCATATTATTGGTTTGGGCGATGGGGAAGGGAATTATACCCCCACCTTTTTAGGGTTGGACATTACCAAGGACAAAGGGTGGGATATTGTCGGCCATGCCTTGTATAACAGCCCCCGCAGCCAAAGTGTTGAAAATTTTGCTAATCTTGCCACACCACTTTTGCAAAACTACCCCAAAAACCAGCGTCTGGACTTGGCATTAAAGACCATGAACACTACAGATATATTAAAGGCCACGGGTATACCGTATGTGGTACAACTGGTGAACTTTGACCAAAAGTATTACACTGGCCTGCAAGTGGCGTATGACCCCGGGGCCATGTTCTTCTGGTGGTCATGTTTGATATTGCTGCTGGGCGTGGTCGGCATGTTAAGCACCAGCTATCATCGTGTATGGGTGACACAAAGCGGCAAAACCGTGTGGGTAGGCAGCCCGACCACAACCCGCAAACACATAATGCAAGGATTGTTTAAAAAGCTTGAGGCATCTACCAACACAAATTAAAGCACTGGCGGCGCTTATTGTGTGCCTGCTTATGCCGATGACGGCGCAAGCGGTGGTAGACGATGTATTGATATACATGAAAAACGGGCAACAGGTTATGTCCTACCGTTTGCAGGATAACGGCTATTTCTTTTCCCAGTTAAATGACATGCTCAAAGCCGGGTACAAAGTACGCCTCACTCATGTCATGCAGATTGACCAAAACGGCTTGTTCAAACGTCGTGTCGCCAAACAAAAATACACGCGCATACTCAGCTTTGATTCTATTGAGGGCCAGTACACTATTGAATTGGATGGTAAAGAAATCTTCTCCGGTACAGACAAAGATGCTTTTAAAAAGCAGGTGCTTTCCGTTGAGGAGGTGCAACTACACCCTAAAAGAGACTTAAAAACAGGGGACGAGTACAAAGTATATGTCTGGTGCCGTTACGAACAACTCCAAGCGGATGAAAACAGCTGGCTGGAGATGGTAACGCCGGAGCGCCTGTGGGGTAAACCACGACTGGAAGGGGAGGTGCTGTACATTGCCCGCTAAAGATAAAAACATCATTCCCATCCACCATGTGCGCCTGTTCTTAAAAATACTCGGCGCCATTGTGGTCGTCTTTGGCGGTATCAGCCTATTGGCCGTACTGGTTACAATTATCAATAACCCGGATACGACCGGCCCGGTCTATTTGGCCCTTATTAATATCAACCTTATCTTTGGGGTAGGGCTTCTGGTGTTCATGGGGCGGCGCCTGGTGTTGTGGTTTATGGATCGGCGTTCGCGTATGGCCAGCCCCAAACTGCATTACCGCCTGCTGGGCATTTTCAGCGTGTTGGCGGTTATGCCAGCCATTATTGTATCGGTGTTTAGTGTGTTCTTGCTCAACCAGGGGATTGAGGCATGGTTCTCTTCCAAGGTAACCGAAGCCTTGGAAGGCTCCCGCCTGGTGGCACAGGCTTATTTGGAAGAACATGAAAACCGCTTAAAGCTGGAGGCCGAGTCCATTGCCAAAGACTCCCGCGTGAAAGATGCCCTGTTCCTGCTGGAACGTGAACGTCTGGAAGAAAATCTTGCCCGGGAAATGGATCGCCGCAACTTGGTGGAACTCACCTTGTACCATAAAGACGGTTCAGTGGTTGCTCACGCCGGGGACTTTACTCCATCGCCGCCATCGGCTGCTATATTGGAGACTATATCGTCCAACACAAACGAAACCTTTACCTATTTAGACCTGGACGAAAAGCGTATTCAGGCCGCTGCCCAGGTGGAAGATAACATCTGGCTGGTGGTGACCCGTTGGCTTAGCCCCGCCGTGCTGGCGCGGGTGGATCAGACTCATGAAGCTTTTCAGGAATACTTTGACCTGAGGAAGGACAGGGAAGACATTAAAATTATCTTCACTCTGTTTCTTTTCCTGCTGGCGGCCGCCTCTTTAGGCGGGGCCATTTGGGCCGGGCTGCGGGTGGCGAACAAAATTGTCCGCCCGGTTACGGATTTGGTGCAAGCCACCAATAAAGTGTCCGCCGGTGATTTTGAAGTCCGGGTGGATCCGCAAGACGATGACGAAATCGGCATCCTGACCCAGTCCTTTAACCGTATGGCCCGCCAATTGCGTGATAACCGCAGCCTGCTGGAGCGCAAAAACCGCGAGCTGGACGATCGCCGACGCATTATTGAAGCGGTTTTAACCGGGGTGACCGCCGGGGTTATCAGTGCTGATGCCAAGGGAAAAGTGAATATTTCCAACCGTACCGCCCAACGACGTTTCAACATTGAAACCGGTGATAAACTGGCCAAAAAATCACCGGAATTGACCGCGCTGTTTGATAAACTGTCGCAGAGCAGTTTAAACCTGCTGCAGGAACAAATGCGTATAGAAGAAGACGGCGAAGGGCGCACTTTAATTGTTCGTCTGGTGGCCCAGCGCAGCGCGCGCGGGGCGATTCAATCGGTCGTTATTACGTTTGATGATATTACCGAGCTGCTGTCCGCCCAGCGTGTGGCCGCGTGGTCTGATGTGGCGCGGAATTTGGCCCATGAAATCAAAAACCCACTGACCCCTATTCAGCTGTCAGCCGAACGGTTGCGCCGTAAATACGGTAAAGAAATCAAAACGGATCCGGAATTGTTTGAAAAACTCACCGACACCATTTCCTCTCAGGTGGAAGACATGCGCGCCATGCTTAACGAATTTTCGGATTTTGCCCGCATGCCTGCCCCGCAGTTTGGCGAAGAAAACTTGGTAGAACTTATAAAAGATGCCCTGGTCCTGCAGCAAGGCGGTCGCGGGGAAATTGAGTATGAGACAGACTTTAAGGTTAAAGATGCCAACCTTGTATGTGACCGCGCGCAGGTGCATCGGGTGTTGACCAACGTACTGGAAAATGCCGCGAATGCTATCTTGGAAGACCCCGAGCATGAAAAAAAAGGCAAAGGGCACATTAAAATTGTTGTGAAAATGTCACAAGATGATACACTGATCGCATCAGTATCGGATAACGGTCGCGGGTTGCCCGAAGACGTAGAGGTGGAACATCTGTTTGACCCTTACGTAACAACCCGAAAGCGCGGTACAGGTCTTGGGCTGGCTATCGTGCGCAAAGTCATGGATGAACATGGCGGGCAAATACGCCTGACGCGCCGCAAAGAAGGGGGCACACTGGTTGAACTAACGTTCCCCACCACGCCGAAAGACACCGCCTGATACGGTGTTTAAACACCGTCAAAACGACACACAATAACGAATAATAGGGTTTTGCTACTATGTCTACAGCACCAATGCACGAAGTTCTGATCGTTGATGATGAAGAAGAAATTCGCTCCTCTCTGTCCGGCCTTTTAGAAGACGAAGGCTATAAGGTTCGCAGCGCGGCCAGTGGGCAGGAAGCGTTGGACGCTGTCTCTGCCCGTGTGCCGGACATGGTCTTGCTGGATATCTGGATGGAAGGCATGGACGGGTTGGAAGTCCTGTCCCGCTTAAAGCGCCGTGTGCCGGATTTGCCTGTGGTGATGATCAGTGGTCACGGGACCATTGAAACCGCCGTTTCCGCCACCCAGAAAGGCGCTTATGACTTTATTGAAAAGCCACCGCAGGTGGATCGTCTGCTCTTAACCATCAGCCGCGGTATTCGTGAAGCCCAACTGTCTAAAGAAAACATTCTGCTCAGAAGCCGCAGCGGCGAAGTGGATGAACTGCTGGGTGTTTCAAGCGAAATTGCCACCGTACGCCAAACCATTAAACAGGTAGCCGGCGGTGACAGCCGTGTGCTGATTAATGGCGAAAGCGGCTCCGGTAAAGAAGTAGTCGCCCGCCTTATTCATAAAAATTCCCGCCGTCAGGACCGTCCATTTGTGACCCTGTCCCCGGCCGCGGTAAGTGAAGCCACCTTTGAAATGGCCCTGTCCGCCATTATTGGTCAGGCGGCCGGCGGTACATTGTTCCTGGATGAAGTCGCCGACCTGAGCACGCCCATGCAGGCACGCCTGTTAAAGTTCTTGCAGGAAGGTACACTCAGCGACCCTAAAACCGGTATGCCGATGGAAATTGACGTGCGCGTGGTTTCCGCCACCGGTCAGAATATTAAAAACCTGGTAGATGAAGGGCGCTTCCGCGCTGATTTGTTCTATCGCTTGAACGTTGTGCCCATTCTGGTGCCGCCTTTGCGCAAGCGTTCCATGGATATTCCACAGCTGACCCAGCACTTTTTAAAAGTACTGTCACCGGATGCCGCCAGCACGCCGAAAATTGCCCCGGCAACCATGGCGGTTCTGACCAGTTACGCGTGGCCCGGCAACGTGCGCCAGCTGCGTAATTTGGTGGAATGGCTGATTATTATGCATCCCGGCAAGATGATTGTGCCGGACATGCTGCCGCCGGAGCTGACCAAAGGGGACTCTTTGGATATCAACCTGATGGAAAAGGCTTCTACCTTGCCGTTGCGTCAGGCCCGGGAGCTGTTTGAAAAGAACTATCTGGCCAACCAGTTGATTCGTTTTGCGGGCAACGTATCCCGCACGGCGGATTTTGTGGGTATGGAGCGTTCCGCTTTGCACCGCAAGTTGAAGTCTTTGGGTGTGGATGCCAAAATTGAGCACGCACGGACCCACTAAACACCGTTATGTGGGGCGCCCGATAAAAATAAAAAACGGGGTATAGGCTTATGCGAGCCATTGTAGTTGGGGCAGGGGAAGTTGGGTTAACCATCGCCCGCCATTTGGTGGCCGAACACCATGACATCGTCTTAATTGATAAAAACGAAGAGCGGTTGAAAATCACAACCGAGCATTTGGACGTCAAAACCGTGCAGGGCAATGGCGCGCACCCCAGCGTGCTGGAAGAGTCCGGCTGTGCCGGGGCGGATATGATAATCGCCGTGACCGATGAAGACGAGGTGAATATGGTAGCCTGCCAGATTGCTCACACCTTTTTTTCGGTACCGAAAAAAATTGCCCGTGTACGCGAAAGTGCCTATCTGGGTTTGACCCGCGGTAAACTCTATACCCCTGAAAATATGCCAGTGGATACCATCATCAGCCCGGAGCAGGAGGTTGCTGAAGCCATTTTACGGGCACTGGCGGTACCCGGCGCGTTTGATGCCTCTTTCTTTGCCGATGGTAAGCTTAACCTGATTGGTACCCACGTGGCGGAAGGTGCCCCAATTATTGGCGTACCCGTAAAAAAATATTATAAAAAACTGCGTAGCAAATTCACTCTGATGGCCATTTATCGCGGCAATCGTCTGCTTGTGCCTGAAGGGGCTGACCATTTGGAAGAAGGGGACGAGGTCTTCTTTTTGTGCAAAAAAGACAATGTAAAAGACTCCATGAGTCTGATGGGTTTTGACGGTCCGCCGCTACAGCGTGTTTTGGTGATTGGCGGCGGCAATATCGGTTTTGAAGTGTGCCAGTCTTTGGAAAAAGAAGGCTTGAATATTCGTGTGTTGGAGCAAGACCTGGAACGGGCGGAGGAGCTGGCGGATGTTTTGTCCACCACCACGGTTTTACATGGCGATGCGTTAGACCGCGACCTGCTGCTGCAGGAAAACATCGGCAAGATGGATGTGGTCTTGAGCGTCACCAGTAATGATTCAGCGAACATACTCTCTTCCATCTTGGCTAAACAGCTTGGGGCAAAGAGCGTGATTACCCTTATTACCCAGCCCACCTTTATTCCACTGGCAGAAAGTTTGGGGCTGGACCAGATTATTTGCCCGCAGGAAATTACCATTTCTAAAATTTTACAAAACACACGCTCCAGCCGGGTTATCAACCTGCACACCATGCACGATGGCAAGGCAGAAGTGGCGGAAATTGAAATTAGTGAAGACTCCCCGCTCATTGGTCAGCATTTAAACAATGCCTCGGTGCCCGATGGGGTGATTCTGGGCGGGGTGAAAAATTTGGAAGGCATCTTTTTGGCGCACAAAGAAATTCAGCTGCATGAGCGTGACCGCGTAACTTTGTTCTTCAAGCAGGAACAAATTGAAGACGTGGAAAATTTATTTTAAAAGGTTAGCTCCGCATGTCGTTTAGTTCCATATTTTACATTATTGGCATCCTGTTGACGGCCTTTGGTGTATTTATGGTGGTGCCGGGTTTTGTTAGCCTTGGGTACGAGGAGCCGCACGGCGCGTTTCCGTTTTTTGTTAGCAGCGGATTTACCATTTTTATTGGTATGATGCTGTTTTTTATGAACCGCCACCGGGAGCAAATTCTCAGCCACCGGGATGGCTTTCTCATTACGTTTTTAACGTGGGCAACCCTCTCATTTGCCGGGGCGTGGCCGCTGTATTTAACCGGCGCGGCACCAACGTTTATTGATGCTTTTTTTGAGGCCGTATCAGGCCTGACAACCACCGGTGCCACGGTGATGAACGGTTTGGACGGTATGGCGCACAGTATTTTATTGTGGCGGTCTATGCTGCAATGGATTGGCGGGATGGGGATTGTTGTTTTAGCGGTGGCTATTCTACCGTTTTTGGGGATTGGTGGTATGCAGATGTACCGCGCGGAAATGCCCGGGGTGGTGAAAGATAAACTCCAGCCCCGTTTAAAAGAAACCGCCAAGTTGTTATGGATGGTTTACTTCACGCTCACATGCTTGTGTACGTTGGGCTATAAAGTTGCCGGTATGCACGCGTTTGACGCTATTAACCATGCCTTTACCACCGTGGCGACAGGTGGGTTTTCCACCCATGACAGCTCGTTTGCGTACTTCAATAATCCTATGATTGAAGTGGTCGCGATATTGTTTATGCTGATTGGCGGCATTAACTTCAGCCTGCACTATTTGTTTATTAACCGGCTGTCGTTCGGTGTGTATTTGCGCAATGTGGAATTTCGCTTTTTCTTCACCATTTTGTTTATTGCCCTTGTGCTGGTATTTTCCACTGTGACGGTGATGGATAAATTCAACCTGATTGAAAGCATCCGCTATACTCTGTTTAACACCATTTCCATTTTAACCACCACCGGCTATGGCAATGCGGACTACAACTCCTGGGCCTCATTGGCGCCCATGGTGCTGTTTACACTCATGTTCATTGGTGGTTGCTCCGGTTCCACCAGTGGGGGTATGAAGGTTCTGCGTATCATGATGATTATTAAACAAGGCGCGCGCGAACTGGCCCGTCTGGTCCACCCCCGCGGTATTGTGCATGTTAAAGTCGGCCGCCAGACCATCCCGGACGAAGTGATGCAGGCGGTGTGGAGTTTCGCTGGCCTGTACATTGTCTTTTTTGCCTTGTTTGCATTGGTGGTGGCCGCCTACGGCATTGACCTTATCACCGCGTTCAGCGCCGCGGCCGCAACCTTAACCGGTGTGGGCCCAGGCCTTGGGGAAGTGGGGCCCATGGGCAATTACGGCATTTTGCCCTTACCGGTGAAGGCCCTATTATGTGTATCTATGATTATGGGCCGTTTGGAGCTGTTCACCCTGCTGGTTATCTTAACCCCGCGTTTCTGGCGTAAATAAACCTGTCAATAAAAACTTGTATTCAATTTTTTGCTGCCTTATATAAGTAAAAGGTAGGGCACAACAATAAATATTATTATTTGTGCAATAAAAACAATATTGGAGCACATAGCCACATGTCTAAACTTGATTTTCAGGATGTGTTTCTTAACTTTGTACGCCGCCGCAATGACCCGGTCACGGTGTTTTTAAGCAATGGCGTCAAGTTGCAGGGAAAAATAAGCTATTATGATGACCACAGCATTGCGCTGCATCGTGATGGCGTCACCCAGCTGGTGTATAAGCATTCCGTTGCCACGGTCATGCCGATGTCCAAGTTTGGTGTGCATGACGTCATTGACGTCCCGGATGATGAAGACAACGTCGGTAATGTATAGTACACTGGCATCAAATGCCGAAAAAATACATTGACCAATCCCCTGTAAAAGACAGGTGTGGAGTCCTCCACATAGAACTGCCGGACGCGGGCGGGCCGGACGTGTTTGCCCGTGTGCCGGAAAATCGTTTGGAAGAAGCCGTCAACCTGACCTTGGCCATGGGCGTTGATGTGGCTTATACCGAAATTGTCAGCCTGCACACCATCACACCTAAATATCTTATCGGTGGCGGTAAAGTAGAAGAGCTGAAAGAAGTTGTCGCCGAGCAAAAACTCGCCGTCATTATGGTCAATGCCGAACTGTCCCCGCGTCAGCAGCGCAATTTGGAAGTGGCGCTGAAGTGTAAAATCATTGACCGTACCGGCCTTATTTTAGAAATCTTCGCTGACCGCGCCCGCACCAAAGCGGGTAAGCTACAGGTGGAATTGGCGCAATTGACTTATCAGCAGAGCCGTTTGGTGCGCACATGGACGCACCTGGAGCGCCAGCGCGGTGGTCTGGGGAAAACCGGTGGCCCCGGAGAACGCCAGATTGAGCTGGACCGCCGTATGATTCGTGACCGCATCGCGGAAGTGAAAAACGATTTGAAAAAGGTGGAAAAAGAACGCGCCCTCCACCGTAAAAGCCGCCAACTGTCGGACATGAAAACCGTCGCCCTGGTCGGCTATACCAACGCGGGTAAATCCACCCTGTTTAATGCTCTGGTGGGGGAAAAAACCTATGCTAAAGACAAGCTGTTCGCCACCCTTGACCCCTTAATGCGCAAACTGGAGCTACCCAGCGGCCGTAAGGTGGTGCTGGCGGATACGGTTGGGTTTGTCTCCGACCTGCCGCACGACCTTATCAAAGCGTTCCACGCCACACTGGAAGAGGTAGTACTGGCCGACTTATTAGTCCATGTGCACGATGCCTCTTCCCCCGAAGCTTTGGATCAGGAACAGGATGTGCTGGATGTGCTCAAAACCATTCATGCCGATAAAATCCCGTGTCTGGATGTAGCCAACAAAGTGGACAGGCTACCCACGGGAATGGAACCGCTGAGTGTCGGTATTCCGGTCAGTGCCTTGGAGGGCCACGGTATTGCCGCGGTATTAGGCGCGATTGACGGCATTTTGGCCGACCAGGAGGTGGAACTGGATGTTCGCCTGTCCGCTGCAGAGGGGAAAAAGCTGGCATGGCTGCATGAACATGGGGAAATTCTTAACAAGCAATTAAAAGATGAAATGTGGCACATGACTGTTCGTCTTTCGGACGCTGAACTGGTAGAATGGGACAAAATGAAACAAAGCGGATAGGCGGCCCGTGTTACTACAGCTTATATTCTTCTTTATTATGCTGACGGCGTTTTTCGGCTATTCCAGCTGGAACAAACATCAATCGCCCAAAAATTTCCTTACCCGTGTCTGCCTGGTTATTTTATCTATTTTAGGGCTGGCCGGGGTCGGCTATGCCGAAACACCAGCCGGTACGCTGCTTTACCTGCTGTTTAGTGTCGGTGCCTTTGCCCTGTTTGTCCGTATGCAAATGGCGGAAGAGTAGGGGCTAGATGACCACCAAACGCCCATATGATGGTTTAGACCCGTCCACCATGCTTAACATGGTGGAAGCCGCCGGCTTTTTATGCACCGGTAAAATCAATCCGCTTAACTCCTATGAAAATCGTGTTTATGAAATTGGCGTGGAAGACGCTGAGGTGGAAAACGTGGTGGCCAAGTTCTACCGCCCCGGCCGCTGGAGTAAAGAACAAATTCAGGAAGAGCATGATTTTCTGGCGGAGTTGGTTGCCGTGGGCATTGACGTCATCGCCCCGCTGGAAAAAGACGGCCGCACCCTGTTTGAAGACAGCGGCTTTTATTATTGTGTTTTTCCCAAACGGGGCGGCTACCCTGTAGAACTCACCGAACCGGAAGAATTCCGGCGCATGGGCCGCATGATTGCCGCCATCCATAATGTGGGCTCGCAAAAGCCGTATCAGCACCGCCAACCCTTAACGGTAGATACTTACGGTTGGAATTCCTTAAAGCACACCATGGACAGCGGCATGGTCCCCGAGGAACTACGGGAAGGGCTGGAAGGCACAACAAAGGTTTTATTACAAAAAGCCGAGGCCGCTTGGGACCAACGCCAGTTTACCTTGCGCACCCATACCGATTGCCACTTGGGCAATGTGTTGGAAGATGAAAACTTTATTCTGCTTGATTTTGATGACTCCGCCGCGGCTCCCGCCGTGCAGGATTTGTGGATGTTCACCAGCGGTGAACGGGAAGAGGCCGCCCAGCAACTTAAACACCTTTTGGATGGTTACACCATTATGCGGGAGTTCAATTATGAGGAACTCAGCCTGATAGAAGCCTTAAAAAGTCTGCGCATGATACGCTACACAGGGTGGATTGCCCAACGCTGGGACGACCCGACCTTCCAAAAAAACTTTGCTTTTTTCACCACACCCAACTTCTGGGCCACCTATTTAAACAGCTTAAAAGAACAAATCTGGCTGATGGATGAACCCTACACCCTGCCCAGTCTGTATTAAAAAATAAAAACAGGCGCCGGTTGCGAATGGCGCCTGTTTATTCCCCGGTTGGGTAACTTGTTAATGACCTTTCAGGCTATCTGATAAGTTACGTACTAGGCATTAAAATCAACTTTGCCTTTGCGCAATAAAATCTCTGATTTTGGTACCCGTGGATTTTTCTTTTGCTGTTTTTCCAAAGGCAGCTCAATAATATTTTCCGGTTTCATTACGCTTTCCCGCACACGGTGCACGGGTGAAACCTCGTTCACCTTTTCTTCCTTCGTATGTACGGAGTAGGCCCCAATAGCCATAGTGGCATAAACTGTACGCCCAATTTTGATAGACATAAAACCACACCTATTCATCATTAACACACCTATTTGTATACATGGTGGCGGGCGGAAATATTTTCAAGGGGTTGGCAGCCTAAACCGACAAATTAACAACAAACAGCCACTTTTTTATAAAAAATTAAGCTAAAAGTTTGTTTTTAAGGCGGATAATGATTAGATTTAAAGGGTAGCTACAAAAATAAATATAAAAATAGCCTGTTGAAAAAAGTAATACCCGTTCTGCCGTGGCGTGTTCTGGTGCCGGTTTTTACCGCGCTGGGGCTTGGCCTTACCATATGGGGCGGGGTCCACTTGATTCACTCTTCCTACACCAACTGGACCGACAAAGTTGAGCTGCGCACCGACACGCGCCTGTCTTCCATTCGTTCCAACTGGGGTAAGCTGGAAGGCCATGTGGACGGCATCACGTCATTCTTTTCCAGCACGCAGGCATTTTCCGAAGAACGCTTTGAGCAAGCTGCCCGCAAACTTATTGAGCAAACCGACGGCGTAAAAGGGATTGTCTTTAAGTGGAAAGGGCTTGATGGTATTTATGCCTATCCCGTCACCCTGAAAGGCAAGGCCATGTCGCAAGCCATGGTGCAAACGCTGGAAGACGCGGATTTAAGTGCTACCGGCCTGCAAGTGGCCGATATTGGCCTGAACAACCGCTTTAAAAAACTGGTCAGCCACAATCAGGACGCCATCACCACCTTTGTACACCCGGTGCAGGGCTCGGTATTTTCCGGCGCGTTGATTGCTCTGGTGGATTTTGAAGAGTTCGTCCGCTCGGCCGATACCGCGCAAAAGACCGACGCCTCTTTAACCACAACGGTGTTTGACAAGGGCGGCAATGTGGTTTCGGCCATGTCAGTTTACACCTTGCCGGAAGGGGAGGACCCGTCGCTGTCTTACACGCAAACAGCGCAAATTGCTGCCGCCAATACCGAATTCAGCTGGTCATTCCCATCTAATGCCTATGGCGGGGCTGTTATCACACCAGGTATTTTGGTGATTATTCTGGGTATGCTGGTCACCGGCGCGATTGGCTGGGTATTGTTAATGCAGCAGCGCCTCAGCAGCCATATTCAACAAGAAGTGGTCGAACGCACCAACCAATTGGAACAGGCCAGCCGCCGCTTCCGCTTGATTACCGACAACGCCTATGACCTTATTTCCATCGTCGATTCCGAAGGCAAGTACGAATACGTCAACAGCGCTTACCACCGCGTGTTGGGCTACAACCGTGATGACTTGAAAGAACAGAAAATCGCCGACTATATTCACCCGAAAGATATTGAATCGTTCAAGCGTGTCCTGCGCGAAGTTAGCGACGGCAAAAACGCCGCTGAGGTCACCTTCCGCATGCGCCATTCCAAAGGCCGCTGGATATATTTAGAAGCGGTCGCCAAGGGCCTGTATGACAACGACTGGTCGCTCAGCAACATTGCCATCCACTGCCGGGATATCACCAGCCGCAAAATGTACGCCGATGAACTGGCCCGCTCCGAACAGCGCTTCCGTGATTTTGCCGACTCCTCCGCCGATTGGCTGTGGGAAGTGAATGAAGAGCTGGAGTTCACCTATGTGTCCCCCGGCATTAAAAGCACTTTGGGCTTCGCGCCGGAAGACATCATCGGCCAGCTGAAGTTTGATGCTCTGTTTGATAAAGAAACCGACCCTACCAAAGAGCTCATCCAAAGCCGTATTGACCGCCACCAGCCGTACCGGGATATTGAATTCTGGACCCGTTCCAAAGGCGGTGAGCGGGTGTGTCTGCGCATCAGCGGTGTGCCGGTATTTGACGAACAACAGAAATTCGCGGGCTATCGCGGCGCCGCCACCAACATTACCGCCAGCAAAATTGACCGCGACAACATGTATCGCCTGGCGACCACTGACCACCTGACCGGTCTGTTGAACCGTAACCGTTTTGTGGAAGAGCTGGAACGCACCGTAAGCCTGGCCCGCCGCCATAAAACCCAGGGTGTATTAATGTTCATTGACTTGGACCGCTTTAAGGAAATTAACGATACCCACGGCCACGAAGCCGGGGATGCCATCTTGAAAGAGGTGTCGTCCATTCTGCAGGATTCCGTCCGCAGTACGGACATCGTCGCCCGTTTGGGCGGGGATGAATTCGGCATTATCATGCACAATATTTCTGTCAAACGGGCGCAGGAAAAAATGCAGCAGGTGATTGACCGCATCAACGCTCTGCGTGTGGAATACCACGGCGCTAAACTGCACGTGAGTATGTCCATCGGGATGATTACCTACCCGCAGGAAGACAAGTCATCGTCCAACCTTATTATGAGCGCTGATTTGGCCATGTACCGCGCTAAAGATATGGGCCGTAACCGTCTGTATGTAGACATGGACGGCAACGGACAGGACCAAACCTCCGATTCCGTCCGTGAACAGCTTAAATGGGTGCAGCGCCTGCGCAAAGCGCTGGAAACCGGCGACTTTGAAATGCACTACCAGCCCATTATCCCCGCTGACAGCAAAGACGAAATGTTTTTTGAGGCCTTGATTCGCCTGCGGGATGAAGAGGGACGTTTAGGCTCCCCCGTCTTGTTTATTGATGCCGCTGAACACTTCGGGCTGATTCAGCAACTGGATTTATCAGTGATTGAGCGTTGTATTTCCGAATTGGAGCAGGCCACCAAAAAAGGCATGGATTTGCGCTTTTCCATCAACCTGTCCAGTCGCTCACTAGGTGACCCGGAAGTGATTGATAAACTGCACGAGGTGGTCAAGAAATATGACATCAACCCCGCGCACGTAACGTTTGAAGTGACGGAAACCGCCGCCATTCACGATCCGTCCGCACTCCGCGATATTGATGAAATCCGCAACTTTATTATAGAGCTTAGAAAGCTTGGCTTTAAATTCGCTCTGGATGACTTTGGCACAGGCTTTTCCTCGTTCAGCTATATCCGCTCGCTGGAAGTGGACATTATCAAGATTGACGGCTCTTTTGTCCGTGACTTGGAAAGCAGCGACCAAGACAAGCTTTTCGTCAAAGCCATTTCAGATCTGGCCCAAGGTCTGGGCATTAAAACTGTCGCGGAATTTGTGGAAAATGAAGGCATTCTATCTATCCTGAAAGATCTGGGCGTCCACTATGCGCAGGGCTACCATATCAGCCGCCCGGAAGGCAGCATTGAGCAGTTATATAAAGATTTCACCAATAAAAACATGAGCCACTTTATGGGCGGCGGGGAAAAGAAAAAGGCCGCGGCGGTTAAAAGTGCCGCAAAGAAAACCGGTCAAAAAGCCACAAAAAAGAAAGCCGCCAAGACAAAGTCGGCTTAACGGCTCAGGTAAAAATGATAGAACAAAATTTCAAGAAGGAGCAAAAGGCACAAAACGACACGCATTACCATTAAACGGTTAGAGGTCGCTTTGTTTTCCCCTTTGTTCACCCCCATGTTGCCAATGCCAACAAACAGGGTAAACACGGCCCCGGCGAATGTCGCAATCATCACATAGAAAAATGGGTGCATAAAAAAATCCTTTTAAAAATTCGTGTAAAGTTTAACATGCCTTTATCTCAAATACAGAACAAATAGAAGTGAACAATGGCAAAAGTAAATTTTTTAGTCGAAGGGGAACAGAAAACTGTCAACCTGAAACCGGGTGAAAGATTGCTGGACGCGATTTATCGCCTTTCGTTAGATGAAATCGGTATGGGGGAGTGCGGCGGCAACTGCGTGTGCAGCACCTGCCATGTGTATGTGGTGGAAGGGGGCGAGCAATTTGGTGAACCCTCCATCGATGAGGAAGACATGCTGGACACCGTCCCCACGGTGCAGGAAAATTCCCGCCTGGGCTGCCAATGCATTGTGAGCGATAACGATAAAGACATTACGGTCAAAGTGCCGGAATAAAAAACAAACGCGAACAGCAAAAAGAAAGAATAAAAACAAAAAATGTTTGCCTGTACGCCCCAAACACAAAAAGACAATTTTGAGGCTATCCTCAAACAGGTGGGGCGTGGGTCGTTTGCCAAAGCGCTGGACATTAAAAATATTGAGGGCAACACCCTGGACGACAAGCTGGAACGTTACAGTCTGAATGTTCCCATTTATGACCATAAATCCTTCTCTGACCGGTTAAAGCAAGTTATTGGGGAAAGCAAGCCGCCGCAGCAGCTTTATACAACGGCGGACTTATTAACCGCGGGCAAACCGTATGGCCTGTTTTTGAAGCGCGGCAATGTGTACCCCACCAGCAAAAGTATGCTGGGCGCCTTTGTAAAGTTTGAAAGCGAGGTCGGTAAAGTGCTGGCCCAAAGCGGGATTAAAGTCAAAGGCAAAACCTTCCACTTGTACCTGCCGGAAGTGGAAAACAGCACCCCAAAAGACATCAGCCAGCCAACCGGCTCAATTTTAGGCATGATGGAAGGCAACCGCGGTTTGTTGGCCCAGGGGCGTTACCTGCCCAAAAACGAAGATATCCGCAAAGCGGGTAAAAGCCGCTACCAGAAACTTCACGCGGCCTTAGACGCTTTGACCAAATACGGCAAGGATATCACCGTTCTCACTCCCCCGCCGCGACTTTTGACCGAGCTGGCCTTGATGCTGGCGCAAAGGGAAGGGCGGTTTGTACCGTTAAAAGACATTTGCCCCAACTTAAAAGCGCTTATTTATTACGACAGCGTCATTACCCCGTATCAAAAAGAAATCTCTTACATTTTGTCTGGCATGGAAGACGTTAAAGTCATCAGTATGTACATTCATCCATTAGGATTATGTGCCATTCAGGATGATGCCAACATCAAAAACTCCATGCGTGTCTTTGACGGCACCGGCGCGTTTTTTGAATTCATTCCAGAAGAAGATGTTTACGCCGACGGACGCTTTTATAAAAACTTCCGCCGCCTGCATATTGGCCAGATTGAACGGGATAAAACCTATCTGCTCGCCATTTCCAACCCGGCGGGGATGCTCTCTATTAATACCAAAAGTTTCTTCCGGGTGCTTTCCACCAATCCGTTGCGTTTGGCGTACCGTGGCCCATCGGTCAAAATGAATCATTTTAACGAAAGCCTGCCCATGGGGCTTGTTGACCGTCTGGTGAACGAAATTAACAACGCCTTAACCTCCCACGGCGTGTTTATTCGTGAATATATGCTGGCCGCGGATATGGAGGCAAAACGTCACCGCTGGATACTGGAAGTCAGCCGTCCGTTGGAAAATCTGGAGCAATCATTGTTGCAAAGCATCGCCAGCCGCCTGCACGCGGAAATATCTCTGGTTCATGGTGACTACGCCAAGCTGTTTTCCACAGCGTTGGTGGAAATGCCGGAGGTCAACTTTGTGCCCATGGGCACCATATCTTCCATGCCGGCGGAGTTTGACTTTTGCCATTTTGACTACTCCCCCAACGCTGAAAAGGTCAAAGAAGTCCTGGCCCGCGCCCCGCAGGTTAAAACACTTCACGCTGAATTTGTAAGTTAGAGGGGTTATCTAAACGTCCAGAGCCGCCTCTTTGGCGGAGGCTTCTTTAATAAAGGCCATGCGCTCTTCCGGTTTTTTACCCATCAGGCGGCGCACGGTGCTGTCGGCTTCGGCCATGCTTTCAATAGAAATTTGCATCAAGCGGCGGTTTTTAGGCAGCATGGTGGTTTCTTTCAACTGCGCGGCCGGCATCTCACCCAAGCCCTTAAAGCGGTTGATTTCCACATTCTTTTTGCCTTTAAATGTGGTGGCCAGGTGTTTCTCTTTTTCCTTATCATCCTGCGCGAACACGCTGGTACCGCCGTACGACATTTTATACAGCGGCGGCAGGGCCAAGTACACATGCCCATCAATTAAAAGCTGCGGCATTTCCAAATAGAAAAACGTCATCAGCAGGGTGGCGATGTGCGCCCCGTCAATGTCGGCATCGGTCATGATGATGATGCGTTCATAGCGTAAATCTTTGGGGTTGAAGTCCTTGCCTATACCACAGCCCAGTGCCTGTATAAGGTCGCTTAGTTCGGCGTTTTTGGCGAGTTTTTCTTTGGTGGCGCTGGCCACGTTCAAAATTTTACCGCGCAGGGGCAAAATTGCTTGGAAATTCCGGTCACGAGCCTGCTTGGCGCTACCGCCGGCACTGTCCCCCTCAACGATGAAAATCTCGGTGCCTTCGGCATCTTTGTTGGTACAATCAGAAAGCTTGCCGGGCAGGCGTAAACGGCGGCCGACCGCGGTTTTACGCTTAATCTCTTTTTCCTGCTTGCGGCGCTTACGGTTTTCCATCCGTTCAATTGCGGCGTTGAGCAGGGTATCCGCGCTATCGGTATCCGACGATAACCACAGGTCAAACTGGTCTTTAAGGGCATTTTCCACCACGCGCGCCGCGCTGGCGGTGGTCAACTTGTCTTTGGTTTGCCCTTGAAAGGACGGGTTGGGGATAAACAGACTCAGCAACACCATCGATTCCGCCATGGCGTCATCGGCGGTAATTTGCTTGCCCTTTTTGTTATTGCGCATCTCCGCATATTCACGCAGACCCTTTAGCACCGCCGCGCGCAGGCCGTTTTCATGGCTGCCGCCTTGCGGGGTCGGGATGGTGTTGACATACGAACTTACATTGCCATCGGTATGCATGGGCCAGGCAATGGCCCATTCCACACGGCTGGGTTCTTCGCCTTTTTCGCCTTCAATGGTGGTCTCACCAGCAAAAAAGCTGTTGGTCATGCACGGAATAGTACCGATTTTGTCTTTTAAAAAGTCTTTTAAACCTTCGGGGTAATGGAAGGTATCCTCTTCAGTGTCTTCTTTGGTTTCATCCCGCCAGTGGATGGTCACCCCTTTGTACAAAAACGCTTTGGAGCGCACCAGGTTGCGCAAACGGTCAGGGTTAAATTTCAGCTCCTCGCCAAAAATTTCCGTATCCGGGGTAAAGGTAACAGCGGTACCGCGGCGGTTTTTAATCTCGCCGGTGTTTTCCAGCTTGGTAACGGGTGTACCTTTGCAAAAGTTTTGTTGATAAATTTTGCCGTCGCGGACCACTTCCACTTTCAAATCGCTGGACAGGGCATTCACTACAGAAATACCCACCCCGTGCAAACCACCGGAGGTCGCATATGCCTTGTTGGAGAACTTACCACCGGCGTGCAGGGTGGTTAAAATAATTTCCAATGCCGATTTGGTTGGGTCTTTGGGGTGCGGGTCAACGGGGATACCACGGCCGTTATCGCGGATGGTCATGCTGTTGTCGTCGTGCAGGGTCAGCCAGATTTTATCGGCGTACCCGGCGACCGCTTCATCCATAGAGTTATCCAGCACTTCCGCCACCAAATGGTGCAGGGCGTTGCTGTCCGTGCCGCCAATGTACATCCCCGGCCGGTGGCGAACAGGTTCAAGGCCTTCTAAGACCTCAATATCCGCGGCGGTGTACTGTACGTTGGTGGGGGTGTTACTCATCTATAAATTTACTTCTTAATTGCTTTGGGTTTGTGCTCACCATCAATGGCGACAAATACCATTTCTCCGCTGGCGGCAAACTCTTCAGTGCCTTTGTTGACCAAGTCCTGACGGTAGGCTTCCAGGTATATAGTTATCGATGTTGTGCCGGTTTTGGTAATAGTACCGTAAATATTCACCCGGTCATTGGGCCAGATAGGGGCCTTGAAAACAACATTATTCACCGCCACCAGCGCCACAGGGCCGCCGGCCACGTCCAGGGCCAGTTGCGGGGCCGCCAAATCAAAATAATACAGCATAGACCCACCAAACATGGTGCCGCGGGTATTGAGTTCCCGTGGGGTAATGATGAATCGCAGCAATAAATTTTCAGGGGTGTTAATCGCTTCCATGGCGCAGAATATAAGCCTTTTTGCCCTTGTTGTAAATAAATATTCCCCGCTATTACATCACAAAAGGTGCAAATTTATAAGTGAATAGGTTAAAATTGCCTATATGAAAGCCACAATTCCCAATCTGCTGACCTTGTTGCGATATATTCTGGCGGTGGCCTTACCGCTGATGGCCCTGCTGGGGGCTGAGCATACCTGGCTGTTTATCGTTTTTGTTATGGGCGCCGCCAGCGATGCCGAGGGCTTTATCGCCCGCACATTCAATATGGAATCTGACTGGGGCAAAAAGCATGACCCCAAAGCCGACAAATGGCTGGTGCGCGGGGCAGCTGTCACGGTTTTATACTTGTACCCCGCCAATATATTACTGTGGCTGTTTTTGCTGTTGAACCTGACGCGCGATTACTTCATCGATATTCTGCGTGACCGCGCCACCCAGCCGCTGGATGTTATAAAAGCCGCCAAATACAAAACCGCTTGCCAAATGGTGGGGCTGGCCGTGGTACTGGCCGGGTTTGTATGGGCAGGGGTGGCCTTATTGGGGCTGGCGGCCTATCTGGCCGTATATTCCGGCTGGCAATATGTGCAAAGTTACAAGACGTTTAAATAAGAAAGCCCGCATTTTTTAGCGCAAGGCACATAAAAAGTGACCCCGCAGCATATCCGGGGTCGTGGGTTCATGCGCCCTTGCGGGTGAACCTTTCGCCTGATAATTCCGCCAATCACTCCACCGCGTTAACAGCTTCGCTGTGAAAAGCCATACCAGACTCCAACTTGATAACCTAAGACAGGCAGGCATGCCTTTTCGTGTCTTTCCCCTCATATCGGCACGATGATATTGAGGCGCATGGGTTATCAAGTATCCAGCTACTGTAAAAAGTAAGCATCTAGAAAAAGGTATGGGGGCGTATTTTTCTTTTTCAAGGGGGCAGGCAGAAAAAATATTTATCCATTGGCTTGAAAAGCCGAAGTCTTCTCTTATATTTCAATGGAACTCATTTTTCCGTTTCAGCATTGGAGGGTGCGATGAGCAAAACCAGTAAAAAGTCTGCCGCCATGGAAACCATCAAAACGTGCAGGTACTGCCGCCAAAAACATGGGCGTGTCTGTCCGAAAAAGGAAAGCGACAGGTTGTCGCGGGCCGTTTTACGGCACAAGCAAAACTGAAGATCGAAAAAAGAAACCAGCCTGTTGGCTGGTTTCTTTATTTTTGATGCCTATACGCTGTAGTACATTTCAAACTCAACCGGGTGAGGGGTGTGGTTCAAGCGGTTCACGTCCTCACGTTTGAGCTCAATGTACGCTTTGATCATGTCCTCATCAAACACGCCGCCTTCGGTTAAAAAGGCATGGTCGGCTTCCAAAGCGTCCAACGCTTCTTCCAGACTGCCGCATACTTGGGGCAGCTTAGCCAGTTCAGCGTCTGAGAGTTCATACAAGTCGTCCTCACGGGCTTCACCGGGGTCAATCTTGTTCTTGATGCCGTCCAGACCTGCCATCATCAACGCGGCGATACCCATGTAAGGGTTGGCGCCGGCATCGGGGAAGCGGGTTTCAATACGGCGGGAGTTGTCACCGCTGCCGGCGGGGATACGAATCGCCGCCGAACGGTTGCAACTGGCATAGGCCAGAATCACCGGGGCCTCAAAACCAGGGATAAGGCGCTTATAGCTGTTAGTCAACGGGTTGGTAAAGGCATTGAGTGCCTTGCCATGCTTAATAATACCGCCTAAGTAGTGCAGGGCCATGTCCGAAAGTCCGGCGTAGTTATTCCCCGCAAACAGGTTTTTGCCGTCTTTCCACAACGACTGGTGCACGTGCATGCCGTTGCCGTTGTCACCGCCCAGTGGCTTGGGCATAAAGGTCGCCGTCTGGCCGTAAATATCGGCCACGTTGTGCACGGCGTATTTCATCATGTGCACCTGGTCACCTTTTTTAACAGGACTGTCGGCGTCCATACCCAGTTCACACTGCCCGGCCGTGGCCACTTCAGAGTGATGCAAACGCATGGCGATGCCCATGTCTTTTAAAGTTTCCATCATCTCGGAACGCATATCATGGGCACGGTCCAGCGGCGGCATTTTAAAGTACCCGCCCTTCAGGCCTGCCACGTGGCCGGTGTTGCCTTGCTCCAGCATTTCACCACGGTTCCAGGCGCCGGTTGCGGCATCAATATGGTAAAAGCTTTCATTTGTGGTGGTGTTATACAAAACGTTATCAAACACGAAGAATTCCAGTTCCGGGCCGTAAAAGCTGCTGTCGGCGATGCCGCTTTCCACCAAATATTCCTCCGCGCGCCGCGCGATGGAGCGCGGGCAGCGGTTGTATTGCTTGCCGGTGTTTGGGTTTACAATGTCACAAATCAAGACCAAAGTTGGGTGCGTCATAAACGGGTCAACAAAGGCGCTTTCCGCATCCGGACGGTAAAACATGTCTGACGAATTAATCGGCCGCCAGCCTTCAACTGAAGACCCATCAAAATTCAGCCCTTCTTCAAATGTTTTGTCTTCCAGCACATTTACATCGGTGGTGATGTGGTGCCAGCAGCCGCGCATGTCGCTAAAGCGGAAGTCAACAAAGCGGATTTCATGGTCATCAATCAGTTTAAAAACGTTTTTTACAGCGCTCATTTTTATTTTTGCCTATTGGTTTTTTTTGTATTCACCCTATCAGGTTGAAAGGTCTGATAAAGCCCAAACACAAAGAAGCTACCATATCTGAAAAAATTTATGAAATTAGAAAAATTTTTACCCCACACCCTGTTGAAACAACCCCTCAAAATCACCATACTTTTATATAGGGGCGAGATCCGCCAAAACAGAATATCAAACAAGGAGTTTCCCTTATGAAAATGAGCAATCACACGTATTCAACCAAATTGATGAACGAAGATTACGAATACAAAAAGCTCATGGATAAACATGAAGAAGTGGAAAGGGAAATTGATCGATTATCGGGCCTCCCGGCGGTGGATATGAGCAAAATCAAATCGCTCAAATTATTTAAATTAAAAATAACCGACAAGTTAAACACGCTGGAGCATCGAAAATTGCATTGATACACAATGCAGCCGGATAAAGAGAAAAGGGCCGTTTTTATAACAATCCGGCCCTTTTTTATTTGGGAATAGGGGGGATATTGCTTATACTCACCCCATGCAAAACGAATCATACCAAATTACCGGCGGCAAACCCGTAACAGGGGAAATTACTTGTTATGGGGCCAAAAACTTCGCGACCAAGGCCATGGTGGCCGCGTGTCTGGGCAATAGCCCCACCGTGCTGGACAACGTCCCGCCCATTGGCGACGTGGATATTACCAAAACATTGCTGGAATGCGTGGGCGCCAAGGTGGAATGGACCGGGGACAAACAAATCACCATTGACCCCACCACCATCAATACCCACAAGGTCAAAATGCCGGACAGCCGCAACAACCGCCTGCCGATATTATTACAGCCCATTTTACTCAACCGCTTTGGCAAAAGCGAAGTGCCACGCCTGGGCGGGTGCGATATCGGCCAGCGCAATGTTGATTTTCATTTAGATGCCGCGCGCCTGTTTGGCGCGGTGGTAGAGGAAGATGACGAGGGCTATAAAGCCAGCGTTGACGGTACCTTAACCGGTAACCATTACACCCTGCCGTACCCCAGCGTGGGCGCCACCGAAACCTGTCTGTTTTTAAGTGTACTGGCCGGCGGCTCCAGCCTGATTAAAAACGCCGCTATTGAGCCGGAAATCATGGAACTTATCACCATGCTGCGTTCCATGGGGGCGATTATCTTTTTAGCGCCCAACCGTGAAATCCGCATTGAAGGGGTCAAAGAGCTCAGCGGCACCCATATGTTTGTTTTGGGCGATCGTATCGAGGCCGCCAGCTGGGCTTGTCTGGCCTGTGCGTCCGACGGCGATATCACCGTCCACGGCATCCGCCCCAATACTTTGGGTAACTTTTTATCGTATTATACCGAAGTCGGCGGGGGATTTGAGTTCAAAGGTTCGGACTCCATCCGCTTTTACCGGAAGTACCCGTTGGAATCGGCAGTGATAGAAACTGATGTTTACCCCGGCTTTTCCACCGACTGGCAGCAGCCGTTCGCGGTACTGTTGACCCAGACTGAGGGGATGAGCGTGATTCACGAAACTGTTTATGAAAACCGGTTTGGCTACACCAGGGCCATTAACAAGCTGGGCGCCAAAGTGCAGTTGACCGAACACTGTCTGGGCGCGCCGTGCCGCTACGCGGACATGAGCCACCGCCACAGCGCCCTGATTATGGGCGCGACCCCCTTACAGGCGCAGGAAGAGCCGATTGAAATCCCTGACCTGCGGGCCGGGCTGGCGTATGTGATTGCCGCGGCCATTGCCAAAGGGACCACAACGCTCACCAATATTGCTCTATTGGAGCGGGGTTACGGCAATATCGTGGAACGTTTAAAGGGTGTTTCATTGGATATTAAGCGCGTTGAAACTGCCCAAAAAAGTCCTTTATCCGCTTAACCGCCGGGCCGTTATCCACAAGCGGGTTAAAGCTTACAAATATGTCACTTCCAGCGGGTAGTTTCGGCAGTTCCATATGGGCCGTATCCACGCCGTCTTCCACCCCGGTAAAAGTAATAAGCACCGGAACTTTTAGTTCTAAATCAGCAAGGTGGGGAATATCAGCGGGTTTTAACAACAAACACCCGGCGTGAAACAAAGATTGGTTTTGGGGTATGTTTTTTATATCACATAAAAAGTAAAAATGGGCGGTTTTAGCGAATAACTGACACATTCCTGACAGCCATTTTTCACATTTTAAACCGTGGGCTTCCGCGGGGCTGACACAGCCAAAATCGTCTAGAAAACATGTTTGCGCTTTTTGGATAAAAGGGGAGGGCGCGGTTACCACTAAATGGTTAGGATGCCGTTTATCTGATTGATATATATATGATTTTTTGCCATGCTGCAACGTTTCAGGTGTGCGCGTGTCCACAGCGCTGACGGCGTGTTTAACCAAATTCCTGAAAAAATCCCGACGGTGCATTTACGCCTGCAAATCTTTATGTTTTTATATGTTTCACAATTACGTTGCCAAGGTAACATAATTTAAGTTATTATTTTAGTACATAAATCTCTAGGCTAGGAAGGCCTCATTTGGGGGAGATTATAAAGTCAGGAAGACTAAGAGATGGAGATAGCACTACGAAAGGTTGCCGTAAGCACGCTGAGCCGTTCCGGTTCCGGTGCTTCTTCTGCTGCTTTAAAGCAAGCAGCCGCAGCCGCTGTTGCCAAACCATCCAAAGTCGCACGTAATGTTTCAGCCGAAACCACACAGGTTGTTCAAAGCATTGCCGCGTCCACCAAACTTTCACCACAAGCCAAGGTCAAACTTATTGATGTGGCTGCTTTGGTGGACCAATTCCTGCACAATCCGGCTTCCCGTAATAAAGTTCTTAATACCGTTGCCGGTTTTGGTGTGTATTTGGGTCAGGCTTCAACCGAAAGCTATCCAAAGTATGAGCTTCTGACTGGTTTGCGCTACTATAACGTTTCACGCGATAATCTGGTGAAAAACGTACCACCGGAAGATGTGGTCAAAGCCGCGGAAACCATTTTGAATGAAGTCACCACTGAAAGTGTGAATAAAACCTATGACCAGGTAGCGTATGAAGTGGCCGCTGACCAGAACATCCAGCAGGAGGTGCAACAACAAGCACCGGCCGTGGCCCAGCAACAAAGCGTGGATATTGAGGTTTCCGGTGTCAGTGCCGATACCTCCAACCCGCCAAAAGTCGACACACAAGCTTAACCGCAAGCCGCATTTTTCCAATTCACGACGTTTTAAGCCGTATTCAGTTGCCATATTTGGTTGATTTTACCCGGTGAGATGGTTTAATCTTTTGCGTCTGAACTACTATATATAGTGATTGTATGCATATGACCAAGTGGATAGTTGGCTGCGACCACGCAGCGCTCGACCTTAAAAATAAAGTCAAAGCCGCTCTTGAACAAAAAGGGCTGGATGTAAAAGACGTGGGCGTTTTTTCTGATGCCCCTTCAAATTACGCCCTTATTGCCGATACTTTTTGCGAACATTTCTTAAAAGAAGAAAACGCCAAAGGCGTGCTTTTGTGCGGGTCCGGCATAGGTATATCCATCCGCGCCAACCGCTACCGGCACGTCCGCGCCGCCCTGGTCCACGACACCGCCACAGCGGAATTATCCAGAAAACACAACGATGCCAACGTGTTATGCATGGGCTCCCGCACTATTCCACAAGACGTTGCCATGGCCTGCTTGGAGCGTTTCTTAACATCAGAATTTGAAGGCGGCCGCCACACCGAGCGGGTTCAAGCCCTTGACGCACCTTTGAAAATTCAACACGAAGGATAATAAAAATGAGCTTTTTTTCAAACAGTTTAAAACAAACCGATCCCGCCGTTGCCAGCGCCATAGAGGGCGAATTTAACCGCCAAAGCAACGAGGTGGAGCTCATCGCGTCCGAGAACCTCGTCAGCCGCGCGGTGCTTCAGGCTCAGGGCTGTTTAATGACCAATAAATATGCCGAAGGCTACCCCCACAAACGCTATTACGGCGGCTGCCA
>MDTD01187322.1_pt1 | contig 38734 bp, 35 predicted proteins | sample 811221 | NCBI WGS metagenome assembly MDTD01 (sample SAMN05326646, study PRJNA326480) | marine metagenome | isolation source: seawater | place: Pacific Ocean: South West | collected 2011
ACCAGTTCCAGTGCTAGTTCCTGTTCCAGTATCTGTACCAGTTCCAGTATCTGTACCAGTTCCAGTATCTGTACCAGTTCCTTCAGTGCTTGTATTTGTTGCTGTTCCAGTGTCTGGATTATCATCGAGACCACCAACATCTCTAATGCTTACTGTAATATCTTGAGTAGACGAATTAGAGCTTGCATCAGTCGCGGTCACAGTAGCGGTAATGTCATAAGTACTTCCATCATATGGAAGGTCTTGTGGTCTTTCTGACTGACTTTCATAATCAGCAGGTGTAATGAAAGTTAAAACACCTTCTTCGGTAATAGAAAGATCATCATTACCGGAAAGTGAGAACGTGATAGTTTGTATGTCAGTTGCTGTAACAGTACCAACATCAGTGGCGCCTTCATCAACAACAAACGTTGCAGACGATGTGAAAACTGGTGCAGTTGTATCAACAACGTTTACAGTTCTTGATGCAGTTCCTTCGTTTCCAGAAGCATCTGTAGAAGTGTAAGAAATTGTATATGATCCTAATGTATCCGGATCAACTGAGCCTGATGTTACAACTGTAACAGTTCCCGAAGCATCAGTTGCCGTAGCACCAGCATCAGTATATGTTCCACCTAGCTCAACAGTTGCCGGATTATCACCGGTAACTGTAACCACAGGTGCTGTTGTATCGACAACATTTACAGTTCTTGTTGCAGTACCAGAATTTCCAGAAGCATCAGTTGATGTGTAAGTTAATATGTATGTTCCTAGTGTATCAGTATCTACTGAACCTGAGGTAACAACTGTAACAGTTCCAGAAGCATCAGTTGCTGTGGCACCTGCATCAGTATACGATTCACCAAGTTCAGCAGTAGCCGGATTATCACCGGTCACTGTAACCACAGGTGCTGTTGTATCGACAACATTTACAGTTCTTGTAGCTGTGGCTGTATTACCATCTTTGTCTGTTGCAGTATAAGTAATGGTGTAAGAACCAACAACAGAGGTATCAACAGATCCAGAAGTTGTGACTGGTGTTGGTCCATGAAATGCATCATTAGCATTTGCGCCTGCATCTGTGTATGATTCCCCAAGTTCAACTGTCGCAGGATTTTCACCAAGAATTGTTATTACTGGTGGCACATTATCATCGTAACCATCATCTGTGATAGCATTTATTGCTGCAGCACCAACTATTACAGCTAATGCTTTTTGTATTGCACTTAATTCTGCGCTGATTTCTGCAAGTCTATTACTTATAGACTTATTTGCTGAAGGACTTTGTGTTCCTTTTTGTTGGTCTTCTAATTCGGATTGTTCTAATAGCAAAGACGCTCTTCTATCCTGGAGCTCAGTTGGGCTCATAGAGCTTATCTCGCTTTGAATTTCTGCAATTTTACTTGGACTAACCTCTGAATTTAGTCCTAAAGCTAATAGTGCAAAAGAAAGTAAATATAATTTTTTCATAGCTTTTTTCCTCTAATTAAATGCTATATAGAGATATATTCACATAATTTACATATATGTACAACTCTGAAGGAATATATTACACCATATTTTAAAAAAGTATGTAATATTTATGTGTTTTTTTTAACACTTAATGTTTTATATAGGCTATATATTTATAAATATATTTAATGAAAAAAGTGTTCAAACTTGAAAAAATAATTTTTACAAAGGCTGGAATCTTACAAGCAAATCATGAAGACTATTTCTTCTAATTAATGTGGCTCCTGGATCTTTAGTCAAGGGCCTCCAAGTATATGAAATTGAATTACCGAAAATTGGAATATTAAAAAATATACCTTTATCAAAGCTACCCTCTCCAAAGTCTTCGAATGATACATCTGTAAAAGTCGCAAAAGCACCAAAACTTACCCCATTTTCAAATTTCCTTGAAATTTGAAATGTCGTTCCTTTGTCACCAGCTAAATATTCACCTGCTGATAATTTAAAGTCAAAAGGAATCAGTCCATAGTTACGTATATAAAGATTAGCAGTATAAGTGGTGTTTTCGTATTCGAGATGCCCAAACCCCCAGTTATAATCTCTTTTACGAACGTTAAATAACTCAAGGCCAAATGAATAATTCGAGTTTGGTTTAAAATACAAATATTCTGCTCCATAACCTGAGAACATATCCTCAAGTATTCCCCCTGTCATCATAATATGATGATTGTTTTTAGGTGTAATATGATAATCAAGTTGAGCTCGACCAATTAAAACACCTTTATCCATATTTTTAAGGTACTGTTTTACATCTGATCTAACTTGAGCAGGAAATGTATCCACAGGTGGATATCTCAAGTCATCAAAGTTATTAGCCAGACTGTACTTTAAATTTACATTTAAAAATAAATTTTGTCTTAAGACAAATTCTGTGTTGTTTTCCAAAAGCACAGCTCCTTTAAAAAATTCTTCTCTGGATGCAATAAACGGTCTTAGTCTTATACCAGTTGAAGTATTAAATAATCTTGAAGTTTTTCTTTGGTAAATAGTTCTTGAGTTTTTTAAAAAAGTTTCATCAATCTCAGAAACTCCTTTAAGATCAGCAACTCTGATATCTTTTTTTATATTCTTACTAATGCCTGCATTTTTTGAGGCCTCATCAATAATTTGCTCAACGAGTTTTAAGTCAGGATGAATAAATTGAGTTAACTCTAGGCCAATTGAACTTGAACTTTCTCTAATTCTTTCTACGCCAATGCCATTTTCTTCAAGATTTTTAATAAGTTTATTGTATTTATCATCATTTTCATTGATTTCTGGATTCTTATATTCATATTTTTTTAATGATCTTTTTGGGTTATTTTTATAGACAAATCTTAAAGAGGAAAAATTACCCCTTTCAAAAGAAAAACCTAAAGTGAGATTATTATTAATTGAATAGTCCAAACCAAACGAATATTTACTTTTTGGTGTTTCATAATCAATTATCGAATTTGTTGAAGTAGTATCTCGCTCAAATTTAAACAATGTTTTTTCATTAACTGCATAAGATATTCCATAAAATGGTGCTACTTTTAGGCCTGAAAAATATCTGTTTGGATCAAATTGACCACCATCTCCCCTAGTACCAGATGGCCTTGATTCAAAATTATCATGTAAATATATAAAGGGGTTTTTAAAACTTTCTTTAGAATAATTATTCAAATTACCCCATCCAAGACCAAGATGAATGTCTATTTTGTCAATTCCATAACTTCCAACGATGTATTCTGAGCTATACAGACCAGTGCCTGCAAAGTCATTCAGGCCTATCGCTATTGCAGGCAAGTATCCTTGCTTCTTGAGTCTTAGCTTGATGTTAAATCCTTTATCTTTGTAATCTTGAAACTCAAAACCAGGATAGGGCCTATTTTGAATATTTGTGTAAAAGAATGATGCTTCAAGCCAATCATATGGGCTTGATGACAAAGTTATCTTTTGATCAGGAGTCCCGTCATAGAATGTTACACCAAAGGAAGCTTCTTCATAGGATCGAGCAGTTGGAATATTTATAAGCCCTACTGTGCCATGATTATTAAATGTATTGTATTGAAAACTATCTGATTTAATTGGTAAATGGAATGTAAGGAATGATATTAAAAAAAGATATTTTGTATTTTTTTTCATTACTCCATTTAAATTAAGAACTATTCTCTTACTAATTATTATTAATTGAGGATAGAGAGGCCAGAGCAATACCAATATTACCTAAAATTGATACATAAGCTTGAGCTGCAAGTCTTTGAGTCGCTGAATTATCAATACCTCTTGGAACAAAAATTACCGATCCGGGGTATAGCTTAAGAGCATCATCTGGGCTACCCTGAAATAAACTTTTTCTTATTGTCGATCTTTGAGTATCGCCATTCGGATGAAGAACATATATAGCATTATCGTCTGCATTTTCTTTTAGGCCACCAGATTTTGAAATGTAGTACTCAAGATTTTTAGACGGATCAAACTTAAGCGCCCCCTCATAAGAAACCTCGCCATAAATATATATATGATTAGGTTTTTCTGGGATTGTCAGCATATCGCCATCTTTTATAACTAATGATTCTCCAGCTTCATTGATGAGATCTATGACAATTCTCCCATTAGGCGTGGTATCTTTTAAAGTTTGTGTTAATTCAATTACTGAAGAGAGATCAAAACCACCAGTAGGATTTTTTTGGCTTACAGTAATTATATTATCAATAAATTTAGTATATAAAATATCTTTAGCCATCTTATTAATTGATAAAGCAGTTTGATTTTCGTAAACCGCGCCATAGGGATAAGCATTTTCAGTATACCCACCTGATTTATTTATAAGATCTTTAATTGATTCGCCTTCAGCTACCAAATATCTGCCGGGTTTCAGGACAGCTCCTTCAATATTGACAGATCTAAATGAATGCTTCCTTACAAATATCTTATCTCCATCATTTGCAATAATGTTATTGAATTGTTTAATGCTTTGAATTGGAAGAGACTTTACTTTCCCATCGAGAATTCTATCTAAGAAGATATTTGAAAGATCAGCATCAACAGAAATGCCATTTGCAAATTCAATGACTTCCATTAGATTTTGCTCATCTTCAACCTCATATTTTGCTGGAATTTTGACCGCACCATCAATTGATACAATGTTTTTCACTGGAGTTATAAAAATTGTATCTCCTGATCTAAGACTTACTTGTGAGTTATAAGTACCTCTAATTAAAACATCATACATATCCAAAGTCTCAATAATTTTTTGATCTCTGATAAGATTTATTTCTCTAAAGCTACCATACTCATTTATTCCGCCGGCTACACCAAGAACATGTAATAGATTTGAATTGCCACTTACAGTGTATATTCCAGGATTAAATGCATTTCCAGACACTAAAACATTAATATCTCTAACACTGGTTAAACTAATATAAGCCTCAGTACCTATAAATGAACTTGAAACTTTGGCTTTAATCAAAGAGCTGGCGTCACTCATCGATAATCCAGCCAAACTGATTTTTCCAATATCCGGTAAATTAATAGAGCCGTCTCTTTTAAGAGCAAATTCATTATTGTAATTCTGTTGACCAATTAACTGAATTTCAATAACATCTCCAAAATCCAGAATATAATTTGAGCTCAAGTTTGGCTCATTGATTGGCATATATGTTGATTGAAATGTACTAAAAAAATTACTTCCAAAAAGAGTTAGTTCATCTCTTTTTTTAAGATTATCTGGATCTTCTGCTAGTTTTTTTTCAAGAAAATCTAAATCCATTTCTAGCCTTTTTTTGAGGTCTTCAAGTTCTTTTTTTTCAAGTTCAGTTTGTGAGTTAATACTTCTATATACAGGCTCTTCAGAGGATGCTTCTTTTTCAGCCCTGTTTAAAATATCAGATTGCATACCACTCGGAAGAGTTTTGAGAAAATCTTCATCTAGTTCTTGAGAATTAATAAGTGGAAAAATAAAGATAGATATTGCTAATAGAAATTTTTTCATGTTCCAATGTTACTTGATTTGATATTAATTTTAAAGATAAACAATTTGAAGCTTTGATAGGTAATTTATTGCTTAATAAGTCCTGGGATAGTGACTTTATCAATTGCTAAAGCATCATTAATTATTTGATTCATAGCGACATTAACCTGTTCTTCTTTGATTGTTCTTATCTTAGATTGAAAAATAAACCTAAAACCTATTTTTATCTCGTTATTTTTTTCATTGTGATAAAAATCAAATACAAATATATCTTTAATCAAATCATTTTGGTAATTCAAAAGAAGATCTTGAAGTTCATAATATTTTTTTTCTTCTTTTATTGAGAAAGATAAGTCTCTGTAAGAAGAAGGAAACTCAGATACAGGTTCGTATTCAATAAAATTGAAATCTTTCACTTTTTTTGTTGCAGAAGTTTTATCTTGAGATACGTTTATGCTTGAAGGAGTTAATTCAATTTCAAAATATACTATATTGTTCTTTAATTTAGTGTCTAAATTTTCTCTTAAAATAATTTCAGGTTCTTCAAGAGTATTAATCTTTAAGTCTTTTAATATATTTTTTAAATACTTCTTGTCAATTTTTTTTGAAAAATTTAAATAATTTTTTCCAACTCTTCCGCTACAGATTATGCCTAACACTTTCTTTTGTTTAATTTCTTTTTTTGAAGCCTGATAGTAGATGTCTGAGATCTCAAACAATTTTAGAGAATCCTTTTGCCTTCGCTCGTTATATAAAAGATTCTCAATAAGTGAATCTTTAACATTAGTTCTTAAGAATCTTTTATTGGAATCAAGTGGATTATCAATAGAGATTGAATATGGTTCCTCTTTTTTAACAAAGGGATAATTAATAACTTCAAAAAAACCATTTTTTGTTAAATTATTTCTAATATCTGAATAATTTAAAGTATTTGATCTTTTATTAGATGCTATTTCTAGTTTTTGAGGCTTGATGTTGTCATACCCTATGACTCTAGCAATTTCTTCGGCAATATCATTTTGGTTTTTAATATCGCTCCTATGCGAAGGTACTATAATTTGATCATTATCTATTTCAAAACCTAATTTTAAAAGGTAAGCTTTTTGATCAGCTTTTCTTAACGAAATTCCAAGGATATTATTGATTTTACTTGCATCAAAAGACATTTCAGTTCTATTGATTTGTTTATATTCTTTGCTAAAGTATTCGATATTAACAACCTTTGCATGATCTTCAACAATCTTAACAAACCTTCTTAAAACCTTATTGTGACAATGTGGATCAACTCCTCTCTCGAATTTATGCGAGGCATCTGATTTGATATCATATTTTACAGATTTGCCCAAAATTACCTCAGGGACAAAATAAGCACACTCAACTAGGACAGATTTTGTATTTTTGGAGCATGATGTGCTCTTTCCTCCCATCAAGCCAGCTAAATTCAGTATATTTTTTTCTTGCATGAAAACAAGGTTTTGGTCTAATAATTTTATTTTTTGACCTAACAGTGTTTCAAAATTTAAATTTTCATCAATCATATTTAATGAAAAAGAATCATTAAGAGAATTTGCATCATAGCAATGTGTTGGTTGGCCCATTTCATATGAAACATAGTTTGATATATCAGTAAAAAAATTATTCTTATTAATATCTAGGTCGCTAAAGTAGCTCTCTAGATATTCCTTGTATGAAGAGTTTAAATCTTGAATGTCAATCTTTAAAAAAGAAATTTTTGGACATGCATCAGGGGCAAGATTTCTAAAATTTAGGTTCAAAGTTTGCATTTCACCTTTATAAAGTTCCCAATCAACATTTACATCATAAAAAGTAGATAGGTCTCTTAATAGGCCCAATACAGAGAGACAATCTCCCCTGTTTGGTGTAAGCTCCATTTCAAATATTTCTTCTTTAATTTCATGCTCATGACCCAACTGAAATAATTTTTCTGAAACATCACTAATAGAAGGTTTTGGATCGATATGTTCAATTATATGTTTATAAGCAACTTTCATTATTTAAACTGATTTAAAAAATCTAAATTTGATTTATAGAATCCTCTGATGTCACTTACTTTATATTTAAGCATTGCGATTCTTTCAACTCCAAGACCAAATGCTAATCCAGTGAACTTTTTATTATCTAATTTACAATTATCGATTACGATTGGATTTACTATCCCGCATCCAAGAATTTCAAGCCACTTCCCATCCTCAGATAAAATATCAACTTCTGCAGAGGGCTCTGTAAAAGGAAAATATGACGGCCTAAATCTAATTTTCACTTCATGACCAAAAACAGAATAAATAATACTATGGATAAGATCTTTTAATTGAGCAAAGTTAACATTTTCATTAATATATATCCCTTCAACTTGATGAAACATTGGAAGGTGCGTTGAATCATCATCTTTTCTGTATACCTTGCCAGCAGATGCAAAAGCAATTGGCGGTTTTGTTTCAAGCATACTCCTAATTTGAACTGGTGATGTGTGTGTTCTAAGGACATTTGATTTATCTTGAAGATAAAAAGTGTCATGCATTTGCCTAGCAGGATGTGTCTCTTTAATGTTTAACATATCAAAATTAAACTTTTCAGACTCAATTTCAGGACCTTCAATTTCTTCAAATCCTAAATCTGCAAGAATAGCCAGCAAAAAATCTTTAACTTGTGTTATTGGATGTAAACCGCCTTTTTCGTTTAAAAGATTGGGAGGCTTGATGTTGTTAAATGATGACATTTAACCAGTAAACTATTTCAGAGCTAGTTGGACTATTTTTTCAAAAGTTAAAGAGTCATTGGTTGCGATGTCAGATAAAATTTTCCTGTTAATAAGAATATTTTTTTCTGAAAGTGAATTAATTAATCTTGAATATGATATGTTTAAAGGCTTGGAAGCAGCATTTATTCGAGCTATCCACAAAGATCTAAAATTTCTTTTCTTATTTTTTCTATCTCTAAACGCATACTGAAGAGATTTAATTTGTGACTGCTTTGCAGTTTTAAAGAGTCTACTTCTTGCACCATAGTGACCTTTAGTAGATTTTAATATCTTCCTATGTTTAGCTTTTGCTGTTAATGATTTAGTAACTCTTGCCATAATTATTTGATAAGCCTTGAGGCCATTTTTAAAACTGTTCCGTTTAATTTATTAAGCCCTCTATTGTGCCTTTTCCTCTTTGTGGACTGTTTTGTTAATATATGATTCCTATTAGCACTCTTACTTTTAACAGAGGTGCCTGATTTTTTAAAACGCTTTGACGCTCCAGAATGTGTTTTAATTTTGTATCCCATATTGCTGCGTATTATAAAGTTATTTTCTACTTAATGGAGACAAAATCATTAAAAGTTGTCTTCCTTCGAGTGATGGTTCTTGATCAACTTGTGATATTTCAATCAAATCGTTTTTAATTCTATCCAACAAATCTAAGCCCATTCCACTATTGAGAATTTCTCTACCCCTAAAACGGACTGATATTTTAGTCTTATCTCCAGAAAGAATAAAGCTTTTAATTTTTTTTAATTTAATATTGTAGTCACCGACATCTGTTGATGGTCTGAACTTAATTTCTTTAGTAGTGTTTCTTTTAGTTTTAACTTTAGATGCTGAGAAATTTTTTTTCTTATCAAATAAATGTTTACCGTAATCCAATAGTTTACACACAACAGGAATCGCGTCTGAAGGAGATACCTGAACAAGATCTAGAGATTCATCTTTGGCTAGCGACATTGCCTCTGCAAGTGAAGTAAGTCCTATTTTTACTCCATCAGATCCGATAAGCATCACCTCATCAGCTTTTATCATTTCATTAATTGGAGTTTTTTGTTTTTTTTGAATAGCTATGTTATTAACCTATAAGTTAAGATAAGATTAGATGATTTCTAGATAGTTTTGGAGACTATATTTCATAATTTGTGAAAATTTTAAACTAATTAATGAATTTCGCAAACTTTTTTATGGCTCCAAACAAAACTCTTTCCAATTATTTTTTAATAACTGAAAAACTGTCCTTTTATTTATTCTAGATTCATGGCCTTCCCAAAACTCAAAATAGTATGGGGTGAATGAATATCCACCCCAATAGCTTGGACAACTAGAGAGAGAATGACTTGACCTTATTTTTGCATATTTTTTTTTAACTTCATCATACGAAGAAATGGGCTGTGATTGATTTGAGCTTATAGCTAAAGCATTTTTATCGAAAGATCTTTTTGAGAAATATTTTTTATTGTATTCAACAGATTTTTTTTTAATCCTACCCTTCATTCTTATCTGAGTATCAGTAGATGACCAATATAATATAGCAGCTATTTGATTATGAGATTCAAAGGCGACTGATTTAGGTGATTTATAATTACTAAAAAATATAAATTCATCATTGTCAATAAATTTGAGATTGACAAATCGAGAATCAACCTCATCTATTTTTTTATTAAACGAGGATATTGATATCGCTTCAATATTTTTTTGTGATTTTAAAAATGCTTCATCATACTTATCTTTTAAAATTAAATAGGGTTTAGCTGAGCTTATATTCATAAATTTAATCATACTTGCCTCCAAAAAAATTACTCATAAAACTAAATAATACAATGATATTGTTTATATTATTAAATCTTTAATACGGATAATTTAATTCGGATTTTAGTTCGCCAGGAGGAACTGGTAAATCTTTGAAAAGTCTCCAAACTAAATTAGATTTAGGAAATATAACGATCCATAAAGTAAGTAGTATAAGACTAAAGTATATAGCTAAATTTTGCTTGTTTGTATACCATGCCTCAATTTCTCCTTTAAATGGGCCAATTACATTATCATAAAAATCTAAGTTATCTGAATGCCCGTCAAGTATATTTTCCTCATCTCTAAAAACAATCGGGCCAATTCCTGATAGACCTGGCTTTATCTTTGAAATTATATCTTGAGAATATTTTGGAAATGCTTCAAAACATCTTAAGGTTTGAGGTCTGGGGCCAATAACACTCATGTCACCAAAAAATATGTTTAATAATTGTGGGAGTTCGTTAATTTTTGTTTTTCTTAAGAAGGCTCCTATAGGAAGAATTCTCGGATCATTTTTTATTGTAACTGTCCCAGTTCCAATGTTAGGGCTATCCTTGATCATGGTTGCAAACTTAATAAGTTTAAATTTTTTTTTGTTTTTGCCAACACGTTCTTGAAGAAAAAAGATTTCGCCTTCGCCAGTTAATTTTAATATCAGCATAATTGGGAATGTCAAAGGCAAGAGTATAATGATGGCAATAAAAGAAAAAATAATATCTAAAAATCTAATCAAAATTACATCCTTTCATCAAGGTATTTCCCAGTCTCTTTATGGGCGAATTCAGGTAACAAATCAAAAAATAAATTAACAATAGCTTGTTTATCCCATGAACCTTTTTCTTCTATGTCATTTAAATCTAAAACAAATTTATTTAATTTATCTTCATCATAATGTTGATCGTTTTTTATAATACCTATTCCATCAAAGACATCCAATGCGATGTCTTCATTTTCTGTATAGAATTCTTCAAAATCTTTTTCACCAGTAGTGTCACTTTTAAAAAAATAACAAGGCCATTTTCTTGCCTCAATTAAATCTTTAGTCAAGCTTCTTGCTTCGTCTTCAGAGGCACACTCAAAAGGTTCGTAACCTCGATCTTTAATGTATTTCTTAGCAATATCAGAAAATGTTATTAAATGGAGTTTTTCATTAAGCTTAGGAAAAAAGATGTCTCTATTTTCACCCAATAGCCCAGATAAAAGACATAACTCACCTGATTCTTGAGGTGTAATAAAGTATCTCCGCACATCATTCGGAGCTGAAAATGGTTGATTTTTACTGAATCTCTGATTAAAACCATGAAGTAAAGAGCCGTCTGAAAATGCAACATTTGCAAAACGCGCCATTGATAAATCCATGGTATCACTCTCTCTCATTAAGAACATTTCCATTATTCTTTTACTTGCGCCCATCATATTAACTGGATTGGCTGCTTTGTCAGTTGAAACACAAAAATATTTTTTTGCTTCATGCTTATAAGCCAGTCTAAAAGTTTTGATAGTATTAAAAATATTTACCTTAAGCATTCTCATGAGAGTATATGGATCTTTTTCACTTCGGACATGTTTTAATGCAGAGAGATTAAATACATAATCATATGGACCTTCCGTGTTCATTAATGCCTCAAATTCAAATCCGCCACAATCAATTGAAAATGTTTTAAAATCTCCTTCTATATAGCCTAGTGTACTTCTCAAATTTCTTACAAGCTCAACCATATTATTTTCATTGATATCAATTACATGCAATTTATTGGGGCGCCTTTTAAAAATTTCAGTGGTAACAGCTTGTCCAATGGACCCTGCTCCACCAATAACTAAAAAATTAGATTTATTAACTATATTTGTGATTTGCTTTTCTAATCTATTAATATCTTCTTCAAATAAAGCAGAATCTCTTCCAATTAGGTTAAGGATCTTGTTTTCAAAACTCACTTAATTAATTCCTTAAGTGTATCTGAGACTTCGTCAACCTCAGAAATAGTCATTCCAGGATAGAGCGGAAGTGTTAGTTCGTTAGGAATAATTTCATGAGCTATTGGTGTATCTTTTTTACTAAAATAATCTTTATATGCAGTAAAATCCCAAAAAGCTGGATAATGAATACTTGATTGAATACCGTTATTTTTTAAGTGATTAATCGCAATTTTTCTATTTAAACTTGTTGGAAGTAATACAGGTAAAATGTGATAAGCAGATGATACTTTATTATAATTCATGCTCGAATATGGCACCTTTATAGAAGTTTCTTTAAAATTTTCTCTATATCTACTAGTTAACTTTTCTCTTTTTAGATTTGCTTTTTTTAGTTTTTTTAATTGTACTAAACCTAAAGCGGCTCGCATTTCATCCATTCTATAATTTATTCCAGGTTCATTTACATCATAAGTTATCGATCTTCCTTTATGCCTATCAAGGGTAAGAGAAGTCATTCCATGAGATCTTAGTGAAGCCAATCTTTTTGCTAAATCGGGGTTGCTGGTTGATGTCATCCCTCCTTCGCCAACAGATAAATTTTTATTTGTAAAAAAAGAAAAGCATCCGATATCTCCCCATGAACCACACTGAATACCATTTATCGATGCTCCAGGAGAATGCGCACAATCTTCAATTAAATAGATATCTCTCTCCTTACATAAATCAACAATTGGACCCATGTCACATGGGTAACCAGCATAATGAACTACTACGATTGCTTTAGTTTTATCTGTTATAACTTTTTCTAACGAATCGGCACTAACATTCCAATTATCATGCGAATCGCAATCTGCTAATACTGGCTTAGCTCCCATTAATTTTATGCAATTTGCATCTGATACAAAAGTCAAAGCTGGGATGATAACTTCATCATTAGGTTTAATATCTAGAGCCATAAAAGCTAAATGCATTGCTGCGGTGCCACTTGATACAGCTGAGCAAAATATATCTTTGCCTAACATTTGAGCAAATTTTTTCTCAAAATCAATTATATTTTGGCCCATAGTAATCCAGCCAGAATTTAGCACATTTTCAACAGCTTTTTTTTCAAGTTCGTTATAATTTAATTTAAATAACTGAATCTTCCACATAGATTAGTTCCAAGTTGTTAAAAGTTAATGATAGTTTATGAGATTATTAAATTAATATAAACCTCTCCATCCTTCACAAACCACTTCAAGAGAAAACTTTTGTCTCACTAATTCTTTACCTTTTATTCCCATATCTCTTCTTACATCAGGGTTGTCTGAGAGAAATTTAATGGCTTTTGATAATTTATCTACGTTTTTAGGAGGTATGATTATGCCATTATGTTGATGTAAAACTATATCTCTGCACCCACTTACATCTGTTGAAATAAGTGGCTTTGATAAAGAGGCTCCCTCAATTAATGTCCTAGGAACACCCTCCTTATAATATGATGGCAAAACTACAATGTCACTGAGATGTATAAGTGAACTTATGTCGTTTCTGTAACCAAGATATACACAGAATTCTTCGTACTTTTTAATACTTGAGATGTCAATTGAATCATCACCTGATTCAACTGGCCCTACAAGCAAAAATTTAATGCCTTTTTCTGATTTGTTTAAAGATTTTGCACTTTCAAGATATTCGATGATTCCCTTAGCTTTGATAATTCTTGATATTAAAATAATCACGCATTTATTGTATAAATCAAATTCATTTTTTAATTTTTCTAAATAGTCTGGTGTTCCAATATTTTTTTTAAAATCCAGTTCTGAAACACCCGAACCTCCTACATATATAGCTTTCTTCTTTTTCATTAAGCGCATTGATAAAAAATAGTTTAAATCATCTTTATTCTGGAAAATTGTGAATTCAGAAATTAGAGATGTAATAAACTGAAATAAACAATATATTATTCTTAATGCATAAGATCTAATTGAATTATATGCAAAGATGCTTCCCATTCCATTGATTGTCCTAATTATCCTAGGAACTCCGGCAAAATATGCTGCAAAAACTGCTATGACATTTGGTTTTGTATCAAAAGTTTGAACTATATCCGGTTTTTTTATTTTAAATAACTTATAAAGATCATAAAAAGTAAAAAAATCTGAAAATAATGAAAACCTTCTTTTAAGTGAATATTTATAATAGTTGATATTTTGGTCTTCAAAAAAATATTTATCTTCTGAGCCCACTGCTGAAACATTATATTTAAATGTTTCTAGAAGTTTGATCATTGGTATTCTCAAGCTTATATCTTCCCCACCAACAAAAAAAATCTTCTTAGTTTTATTCTTTGACATCACATATTCCATATAACCAAATTTTTTCTAAAACATTATGAAGAACTGTCTCGGCGTTTGGCTTGGCATCTATTTGAAAATATTTTATACCTAGAAATTTAGCTTCTGAATTTATGCTATATCGATCAACAATCTCATCTGTTGATTCTTTTCCAAATTTACTTCTATTATCATTTCTTTGAATCGCAATTTTTAAAGGAACTTCTAGATGAAATAATATGTCAGATTTTGGTATAGAGTTATATATATTTTGCTCAATTTTATAACACAAATTATAAATTATATTTCTGCTTGGATCATTTTTAATTCTTGGGGAATCCATCTTTGATTCTTCTAGACCAGGATATCTATCGGAAATTACTAAATATCCTCTTTTTTTATATTTTTGTGCCCTAATTGATTCAATTTTTCGATCATAAGCTAGGATGATAGATCTAAGAGCATATATCAATGAAATGTTGGTATTAGATTTGTTTTTAATATTTCTTTTATTTTTAAATCCTATCAATAAGAATCTCAGCTGAAAAAATGGTTTAAATAAAAATGTAAGCATAGTAGATCTTGGTCTACCTAAATGAATTTTTTTTATGTTAATGTATTCATTAAAAGTATTCTCTAAAGAATCCACTAAAGTTGACTTACCAGTGCCATCTAGGCCACATATTGATATGACCTTGCCCTCATTCAAAGATTTTTTTCTTTTAAGTAGTATTTTATTTATAAGTCTATGAAAAAAATTTTTTATTTTGAAAGTTTGGTGACTAAAAAAACCTCTATTGATAAATCGCCTAATTTTAAATTTAAATTTTAGAGACTCAATATATTTAAAAAAAATATGAGAGCTTTCATACATATCTAACATTCTTTTAAAGTCGTAATCAAAAATATTCATTTCTGGAATTGAAATTAAATTATTACAATTGTCTTTATTCAATAATCTCCATTCTGAAACATATTTATCTTTCTCTCGCATATATTGAATCAATCCATAAATTGATCCTATCTTTATAAAATACCTTACTAAAAAAATACATATGCTTGCCCTGTTGTTTATAACTGGCAGTATGTTTTCATTCACTAAGTTTTCTTCAATAAATCTATCAAGCGGCAGTTCATAATTCTTAGTATTACTTTCACCAGTAACTATTTTGAAATATACATGAATATGAACAAATTTTTTTGTTTCACTATCGAAACCTAAATAATGTTCGATATGGTTATGATGTGCTTGATAAGATTTAACATTACAAAAAGAATTTTTTATTAATGCTTGTTCAAATTCGTCTTTATCGGAATACCTAACATAAAGATCAAGATCTCCAATACCCATTAGGTTTTGATTGGAGAATGCATAACCTTTCCAGTTACAAAAAATAACATTTTTTAGACTCAATTCTGTAAAGAGTTTCTTATATATTTTTAACATCTTAAATAGTCTCAAATTTTTTGCATATTTCTTTATATGATTCAAGTACCGAATTTTCTACATCAGAATTAAGCTCATAAAAGATCTCAGGCGAGATAAATTTTAACCTTTTGTGACCTCTATTTTTTAACCTTTTTATAACTTCTTCTTTTTCTGGCGCCATTTTATAAACTACTTCAATATCTTTAAGTTCATCGCGAATAAATTCAATTATTAAATTTGTATCGGTATTAAGAAATAAAAATGGCAAATGTGAAATTCCTTCATCAACAATAAATTCTAGATCATTATTGCTTTTATATTTAATACCAAATTTTGAAACAGAGTTAAAAAAAATTTTAGTTTGAAAGTAAAAAGGTGCGTTTTCATTAAATGACCATAAAAATAATTTTTTTGATCTCTTAAATTTTAAATAAATAACTCCAATGAAAAAACTAAATATTTTTTTTAAAAGAATAAACTTTACTATACCCGTATTGGCAATATTATAATTTTCTTTATTATTTTTATATACCGTTTTGCCTGAGCATGGTTGCCCAGTTAATTCCCTATAACCTTGCATCATTTAGGAAAAAACCTTCAAAGATCCTAGTATTAAGTATTAATTGTTTGTACATAATTCAATAAAATGATTTATTCTTTTTGCATTAAAATGTTCATAGGAAACATTTTCTTTTGCCCATTTGCTTATTGAATTTCTGTCAGTTATCTTCAATATTTCTTTGGTGATTAATTTTTCTACAAGGCCTTTTGATGTTGTATATTCAATAATAAAATCTTCTTTAGTGGATAGCATAAATTCATCATTCATATGCACAGCAACACATCCATACATTAAATACTGTCTTAGTTTTTGTCCTGCTGTTCCTTGTATACCCTCAACAATAGATAGGCCAATATCAATTTTATTTAAAAGAATATGCATTTGATCTTGTGGCAATATGCCAACAAAATCTATATCACCTGCAACATCTAATTTTTTTGTTAAAGCTTCCAATTCAATTATTTCAGATTCATCACCTGTAATAATTCCATAAGCATCAATTCCTAACTTTTTTGCCTCATAAACTGATTCAACAACCTGCTTCCCTCCTCTGATATAAGGAAATCTTCCTATATATCCAAAATAAATTTCATCTAGGTTTTTCTTATTGTTAATTATTTTCTTAGGAATTTTTGCACCATTGTTAATAATTAGAATTTTTTTCTTATCTATATCAAATGTATTTTTTATCTTGTTCTTTGAGAAATTTGTAGGAGTATCAATAGACGTTGTATTTTTTAAGATATTTCTAATAATAAGATAGTTAAATTTATTTAGAATATCTTTTTTTTTACTAAGATTGCATATACCAACACCAATTGTTTTTAAATGAGTTGGTATTGAAAATATATTAAAAAATTTAATAAGAATTAATTGAATTAAAGGTAATTGACCCACTCTAAAAATAACAATATTTGGTTTTCGTAATTTTTTAAAAAAAAAGTCATAAATTAAAAGCAATACAGCATTTATTTCTCTCACTATTGGGTAAGGATATACTTTTCTTATATTTACATTTTTAAAATTGTCTAAATCTAAAGAATCTTCAAAAGGTGCGTAGGCTGTCAATTTTACATTTCTTCTTATGGAAATATCTTCGATGAAATCTCTTTCATTTAACCCGGGTCCATTGGGTTTACCAATAGACATACTTCCAAAATAAAATATTTTTAATACCTCGTTATTATCTTTTGAGGAGATTTCTTTTGAGTTCATACAACTTGTAGTGAAGTGACTTTAAAGGATGGTTTAGTACATGAAAAAGCTCTCTTTTTTTTATATTTTTATGAAGTATCTTAATTAATTCTTTATCTTCTTCTAAAAAGCCACGTTTACAATATTCATTATATTTTAATACTGCGAGAGCTCCATAACCAAACAATTCCAGTAAACCTATAAACATAAGAGATAGATGAGGAGGAACATCTTTTCTAAAGTAAAGAGTCTCGCTACCAACAACATGCCGTCTATCAGATAAAATAGCACTAGGTTTTATAGAATAAGGCCATGAGGAATTCTGATGATTATAAAACTGAAAAAATCCGTAACTATTTAGCAATTTTTCAACATCAGCACTCAAATATTGTCCTTTATGTATATCTATATGCCAAGTTTCAACTAAAAATCCTAAGCAGTTATCTAACGAACTTTTTGAACCCAAAATTGCCTCATATTCAGCTGAGTGAATATCTAATTTAATGAAATTAGGAAGTTCGCACAAATCTTGATCAACTGCGTCATCAATTGAGATCATTGGAATACTTATTATGTCTTTGGTCTTTCTTGCCTCCCAGCCTATGTGAGAGGGAAAATTTTGCAAAATCTCTTTATTTGGTGGATATATTGAGCTAGTAGATGGATTATTTGCCACATGTAAATCTTTTTTTGTAGATTCTGACCAAACACCGCCTGGAACATTTTTTGTTTCGGCAACTCTATCATCTACAGACTCACTTCTTGGCTCAAATGTATACACCTTTAACAAATTCGGTATTGAATCAAAAGGCTCAAAAATATCTCCAGCAGCACCTGCATCAATAACTTTTATCTTTTGGTCAAGTTTTTCTTGAAAATTCTTATTCTTTATTAAGCTAAAATTTGATCCTTTCCAAATTCCCATGATTACCTATTAATTTAATACATTATCTGGCCATATTTTAATGCCAATAAACAAATAGTGATAGCCCAAGATGTTTATAGATTTTATTATGTCTATTTAGTCGGTAGCTTACTCCAAATGTTCTTAAATGGATAAATATAAACTATTAGAAATTCAGTTAATAAAAAAATGCCTAGTAATAATGTAAAATCAAATGCTCCAAGATAAAAATAAATACCTAATGGCAAAATAATAATGACTGCTAGAATTTGTTTTCTTAAAAGATGTCTTATCCCCAATAGTCTTAACAATAAACCTCTAAATGAAGCAGAACAAATTCTATGCATAGTTAAGAAAAAGCAAATTATTAAGATTGTAAAATCGAAATTTAAATCCTGATTTATTTTGCTTATAAAGAAAAGAATTGAGTATATAGCTGTCAAAACTAAAAAAATTGATATGGGAATTATTAATATTTGTTTCTTTACAAATGTTTTTGTCATTAGCGAACTAAAAATATTTTTTTGTATAACCCAATAATATGTAAGGGCTAATTTTTGTGTATTTGAAGAAATTGAAAGCGCAACAGATAGAGCAACAAAGCCCTCTGGTGGAAGTGTTTGCAAGTATATTGCTCTTATTATTGTTGATTGATGGATAATAAACAGTAATGACAATGAAAAAATAAAGCAATTGGTCAATAAGGCTTTTAAATGCTTAAATTTAATATTAGTAAAACCATGCTTTAATTCACTGATTTCAGGTAAATCTATTAATGCAAAGGCTAGAAATGGCAATAATCTTACTGCTATTACTAATGTTAGCAACATTTCTTTTTGATCAATAGCAAATAGAAATAAGCACCCAACTAGATTCGAGATTCCCTCAAGATTCAAAAACCTAACTAGTTTATTTGGATATTCTACTCTCAACCAAGATACATATAATAGTCTAAAGTTGCATATCAAACCGCATGCGATCATTAGAAGCCATGTATAACTAAGCGAATAATTATAAATACTAAAAAAAACAAATCCAGATAAAATAAAAAATCCAGATATTAATAAAACAAAGTAATATCCGTATATTCGATATCTCTGATCTGGCTTCCTTGGAAATCTAATGTTTGCGATAGATTCGATGGCAAGTGACCCTATGCTTATAAGACTTAAAATAAAAAAGTATTGATAAAATTCATATTGTAGTTCTGCTTCTAGAACAAATGCAGGAAGTAAGCCAAATAAAGCTTGCGCGACAAGTAGGACGTTTCTACTGAAGAAAGTTTTAGTGATTTCGTTTAATTTTATGACAGTTTTATACCAAATTTTTTATATTTTGCATCATTAATGGATCTCTTTCGCATTGAATAAATCGTTAATGCATACCTATCACCTGCTAATATCGGGCTACCTCTGTGTAATCCGGAAGAGTCAAAAAAAATAGCTGAACCAGCTTTTGCTGAAAACTGCTTCCATGATGTTTTAAATTTTTTTGAGAAAGCGTCAATGAGTTCATGATCATATCTTTTTGAAAGTTTCTTTTGCTTAATGAACTTGTTTAAAGATCTCATGTGATTAATAGAATGTGAATTTGGAAAATACTCAAAAGGACCATTACTTGATTCGACATCACTTAGGTACAACATAACTTTGAACTGTGGACTATATGAATCCCTATGCCATCCATTACCAGAGCCGAGATTTTCACCATTAAAGCGTAACCTTGCTGCCATTGTAAAAAAATGAACAGCATGCTCTCCATAAAAAATGTTTGATATATCTAATAATTTTTGATTTGTATGAAAATCATAAATTATCTTATTATTATTCTCAGCACCTATAATTCTTGCATCTGTATTTGTTTTATCCCATTGGATTGATTCAGGTTTTGTAGAAATCACATCATTTATATGCTTAATAATGCTTTCACATTTATCTTTATTAAAAAAATTGTTGATTTGCGAGTAACCCTTTGTCTTTAAATCATTGATGATGTCTAGTGATTGAGGGTCTTTTAGTTTAGTATTTGTGGGCAATCTTGTAAAACTATATTTATTTCTTTCCCACAAAAGTTTCAATGAGTTCATTTGCTTAGATGTGTTTTATAAATTCATTTATTTTTTCCTATCATAACAATAAATAGCATATAAAACTATGAAGTAACTTGAATATACGTACATCGTAGCTGATAAGAATCCACTAACAATACCAACGATAACAAATATTGAAAAATTTCTGCTGTGTCTAAAAAGCTTAATTAAAGTTGTGCAATAAATTATAAAACCAACAATACCAAACTCAAATAATGTCTGAAGAAACAAATTATGCATATGTAACCTGTCTTTGCCGTAGACTATTTTAGTAGAGTTTATTTCTAAACCAAAAATTTCTACTGTAACAGTCAACGTATCATCAAATGCGCTTGCTGTACTATTAAACCCATATCCAAAGAATGCACCCCAATCCAGAGATATTAGACTTGCAATAAACATCTCATATGCTCTTACATACATGGCAATTCTTCCACTCGTTGGATCGCCTGCAGTACCAGTCTGAACCAAAATATTGAATAAATCTTGTAAGTAAAAATTAAAAATTAACCAAATTGATATTATTGAGAGAACAAAGAAAGATATTCTTGTAATCAGCCTGGTATCTCTCAATAAAAAAAATGCCATGCCTGCAATTAAGCCAACAAAGGCGGCTCTCCAGCTAAGAATTAAAGTATGTATGGAAAAATATAAAAAATTCCATACTCGAATTGGCTTTAGTTTAGATCTTAAGCAGCAAATCAAAAATAAAAATAAGATCATTGGATCTAGGCTAAAAAACATGCTTCCGTATGGCATAATCATTGATAGAAAACCAATGATTAAAATAAACCATGGCGATATATTAAGCATTTCATTGTGAAGTCCGGTTATGACCCATCCATACAAACCCAGAGACATTAAGATTACCTGGAAAAATAAAATCAATTCAGATTCTAAGTTTTTTGAATACATCATTAAACTTATAATTTGCATAATAATAAAGATTATCAAAAAAATAAGTATTTTTATTTTTATTCTATTTACAAGGAAAATTAACCCTAAAATAAACAACACCTTGTAGTTAAAAATACCGGAAAAATAAAAGTGATTTGAAATTATTATAGGGAATAAATACGCTATGCCTGGAATATTAAATTTCATCTCGAATAAAGTTCCTAAGATCTCTCATAGACCTATCGTTAAGATAGTAACCATTTCTTTTTTGAAATTTTACTAAATCAGATCCACCATCTTTAATTGTCATTATGTGTTCATCTGATGATTTAATGAAGGTATCAAGTTCAACGATTTTTACATGACGAAGGCCTTCGTAAACCCTCAAAGTTTCATTTCCCCAAACATCATCATTATTAAATAGTATTATTGTTGGTATATTAGAAAAGGCACTTTCAAGAGAGAATCCACTTATACCTGTTACTACCAGTTTTGCTCTGGCCATTGCCTCTACTTTGTCCACATTTGATTTAAATCTTCCTACATCGATTTCATTGCCAGGATGAAGCCTTATTTTAACAAGATTTTTTTTCTCTAAATGCTCTGCTAAATCTAAAAGACGATGCCTTATATTGTAAGTATCTGCTATAAGTATTTCTTCAGGAGTAATTTTATTTTGTTTTCTTTTATCTTGAACTGATTCAAAAATTTCATACAAAGGACTGTGAAATTTAAAAATATTTTTAGCTAATGGTGTTCTTTTATAATAATTTTCATCTGATGAATATACATGAGCTGTTTTATTTGATGGTAAAAAGGATTTGAAATATCTAGTTAACACTCCATGTTCAAATACTAAAAGTTTTAAATCGTTTTGCTGAGCTGCTAAAGCAACTTCAATAAATGGAATTGAATCCTCTCTCGAAAGAATAGCTAATTTACAAGATATTAATCTCATAAAGATCCCTATATATTTATAAGTATCAATATATGACGCTTCGTCAATATCTAGTCGACTATATTTTTTGTAAAAAAAATCTTTATTAAAAATTAAATTGTATAGGCCATTAATTGAAAAATATGTTTGAGGAATCGAATCTAAGGCTTTTGAATTTTTTATTTTTATAATATTTGATTTATTTGCAAGGCTAACATTATATTTTCTAATATTTTGTAGATGGTTTGTATTTGAAGCAAATAAAATTATTTTTCCTTGACTGGAAATTTTTAAAAAAATTAAAAATAACAAACGAAAGATATCAGAAATAATATTGTAAAGTAATTGAGATAAAAGTATTAAAATTGCCTTACTTCTTGAAATAGAGTCCCTCTCACGCAAAAAAACTCTAGCACCATTAGATTCATCTATTATTTCATCGTTTTTTTTTAAAGCCATAAATTTTATTACAAAGAGAAATCTGATTTCAGATATTTACATGATTTTTTCAGATCGAAAAATATAGGTTTATTTTTTAGAAGATTCAGCCAATTATCCTTACTCATTTCTGTAAAATGGTTGTGTTTAACTGCGACTATGATCGCTTGATATGTTTGATTAAAAATATCATCAACCAAAGTTACATTTTTAGATTTTATAGCTTCAGTAGTGATCCATGGATCATATATATCAATATTACATTCAAGTGATAACAATCCATCGACTAAATCTTTTATTTTAGTATTTCTTGTATCAGGACAATTTTCTTTAAAGGTGTAACCCATTATTAAAACATTAGAATTTTTTGAATTAATGTTTCTTTTTAGAAAATGATCTTTAAAATTTTGAATTATAAAATATGTCATGGATTCATTGATTTTTCTAGCTTGCATAGTTATGTCTAAATCACTTCCAAGCATTTTGGCTTTATGTATTAAATAATATGGATCTATGCCGATACAATGTCCTCCAACCAAGCCGGGTGAAAATGGCATAAAATTCCACTTTGTGGATGATGCTTCAATTACATCATCTGTTTGAATGTTGAGAGCATGACATAACATTGAAAATTCATTAACAAGTGCTATATTCACATCTCTTTGCACATTTTCAAAAACTTTTGATGCTTCAGCTACTTTAATTGAGGAAGCAAGAAATGTTCCTGCAGGAATAATTTTTTTATATAGCTCATCAATTAACTTCGCAGAATATTGACAACATCCAGATGTTACTTTTACAACTTTTTTTAGAGAGCTGTTAATATCTCCAGGATTTATTCTTTCAGGACTATAACCAAAATAAAAATCCTCACTTGGTTTTAATCCTGATAATTTAGAGACAATAGGTATACAGTCATCCTCGGTTGCGCCAGGATAAACTGTGGATTCATAAATTACAGTTCCATTTTTTTTTATTGATCTTCCAACTATTTCTGAGGCAATTCTTGTGGCTGTGAGATCTGGCTCAAATCGTTCATCAACAGGTGTAGGAACACAAACAATATAAAAATCTTTACCTGTAATTTTAGATTCATCATCGGTGAAGTTTACACCCCTGTTTATAGCTTCTGAAAGATCATTCCTTGAGACTTCTTTTGTTGAATCGTTTAAATCCAATAACTCTTTAATTCTATTTTTATTTTTATCTAAGCCAATTACATCAAAAAATTTTGAGAACTCAATTACAAGCGGTAAACCTACATACCCTAAACCAATTACTACTATTTTTTTATTTTTTTTACTCATAAAAGTTATGAATTTTTAATAACAGCTATGACATTTCTCCCTAATCCAACCTTATAAAGTGATCTATAAAAATCTACATAATTTTTTATTCCACTCCTTGATATAAAAACATCTAAATTAACTCTTGCCATATGAGATAGGTTTCCAATACTCTTGTCAGTTACATAATTTGATTTATTCCCCCATAAATACATTTCAATAGGAAAGTCTGTAATTGCATCAACTATATGACCTCCATTGCTTTTAACAAAGTTTTCAAAGTTTTTGCTATTGAAATAATTTAAATGTTGTGGAGGACATATCCAATAATCTTTGTCTATTATTTTTTGCTCTTTTGCCAATTTTTGAAGATCACTAAAATCATCTGGTACCTGAATTAATAATGATCCATTTGTTTCAACTATAGATAGAAGCTGTTTAAACATTTTTTCAGGATCAATAACGTGTTCTAAAACATTTTGAAGAATGATTACATCATATCTATCATTATTTTTAATTGCATCTTGTAAAAAAATATTAGGATCAGCCTCTAGAAAGTTTTTTATCACATCTGGATTTAGTTTTTCAATTGGTCCTACTTGATAGTCGACACCCTTAATTTTCCACCCCTTCATCATGCAACTTTTAATGACAAAACCCTCGCCACTTCCAATTTCTAATGCAGATATATTTTTTTTATCTGATTCTATATTTTGAGACAAAAGTTCTACTGTACAGTCAGCTCTGAGTTTTTTCTGCTTTATCTCGATTTCTGAATATTCCTGTGGATATGTATCCGTGACACCATCTCCATAGTATAAATTTGTGTAAAATTCGTCTAATTGCTTCTGAGTTGGCCTTGGGAGTGATTCATAAAAACCACTTTGAGCTTTTTCTATTGTATATTTTTCTTTCATTGAATACTCCAAATTACAAGAAACTAATTTCAAACATTATACTTAGATACTTTAAACTTTTAAGATTAAAATCTAAATTAATAAATTATGATTTCATATATCGTCTAAATTTAATGTCATGCGAAGAGAGTTACTGGTTTTGCCCAACTCAGAGTAATCTGAACAAAAGCCTATTTTTTGATAAGCATTTACAGCAGCTTTATTTTCCTTTAGAACACCTAAAGTCATCTTTTTAATAGAAAATTTTTCCTTAAGCCATTTAGCAGAACCAATGATTACCTCAGGGCCAACTCCTTTTCCTCTCCAATTAATATCTCCAATTAAAATACCCATTTCAGCAGTTTTTTTTTCAAAGTTGATTGGTTCATATTTTATATTTCCTATGTGATCATCATTTGAAGTGACAAAGACACCAAAAAATACACACTTATTTGATTCATTTTTTTCTCTAATGAATTTTTTTAAGTCATTTAACTTATTATTTTTTTTGGCGTAATCGATAAATTGTTTAACTTTTTCATCACTAAACCAAGATAAATATTTTTCATTTGCATCAGCTTCATGGAGATGGCGTAAATAGAATCTTTCAAGATATAAAGGATCTTCAAGTGAAATCATTTTATTTTAATAAATTTTATATAAATCTAGTCAATCAAGTTCCAGGTCAATGCTGTTCCTCTCTTTACATCATTTTTTATTTTTTTACCTAGAAGATCATCATAGTACTTTGTCGGCAAGCCAAGGCCAGGCCTAATAGCTCTCATATTTTTTTCACTTATAATGTCGCCTGCCTTAATATCCTCAACAATATAAAGAGACCTTCTATATTTTCTTGAAGCAATTTCTTTTTCTCCAGGTCCATAAGAAATATTACCAATAGATTCCCATGCTCTTTCAGATTCTATTACTAGCGCTTCCATTTCATGTGGCTCCATAGAAAAAGCGCTATCAACACCTCCGTCATTTCTATCTAATGTAAAGTGTTTTTCAATAACTGTAGCCCCCATAGCAACACTTGCTACAGAGACACCTGTCCCCATACTATGATCAGAAATACCTACTTCACAACCAAACATCTCTCTCATATGAGGGATGGTCGAAATATTAGTACCCTTTGGTGTAGAAGGATATGTGCTAGTACATTTTAAAAGAACTAAATCCTTGCAACCTGCATCTCTTGCGGCTCTAACAGTCTCATCTAATTCAGAGATATCCATCATTCCAGTTGAGATAATAATTGGCTTACCAGTTGCAGCAACTTTTTTAATTAAATTAACATCAGTATTTTCAAAGGATGCGATCTTATAAAGATCTACATTTAGGTCTTCAAGAAAATCAACAGAGGAACCATCGAATGGCGTACTAAAAGGAATTAACCCTAACTTTCTAGCATGAGAAAATATTTCTTCATGCCATTCCCAAGGTGTATAAGCTTCTTGATAAAGATCATACAAAGATCTTTCTTTCCATAGCTCTAATTCTTGATCAACTATAAACTCTCCATGAGAAGCATCAATTGTCATAGTATCAGCAGTATATGTTTGTATTTTTAATGCGTGTGCTCCACTCTTTGATACCTCATCGACAATTTCCAAAGCTCGTTCTAAAGACTGATTATGATTTCCTGACATTTCAGCTATAACAAATGGGGGATAATCAAGTCCAATATTATGTTTTCCAATTTTTATCATTTTTTACCTCATTTAGCTTACTAAAAGATATAAATCCTTTAAAAATTAAATTTTAAGAGTCAATTTTAATTATATATTATTTTAAGAATTTAGAATCTTTTGTTCTTACCATTTCAATACCTTCCTCGATTTTAGTAAACTCAAATGGCTCTCCGATACTATCTTTTATTGACCATATTAGATCAGTAAATCCAATCATATGCCTCATAAGAACTGTTGAAGAAAATCGCGGATTAATTTCAAAAATTTTTGGTCCTGAATTAGTTTTGATTAATTGAATATTCATGCTACCAATTAAGTTTAATTTTGTTGCAATTTTATGACATATTTGCTCGATATCATTATGATAAATAGTTTGAGCCCAAGATGTTTCACCCTCAGAAAGTCTCCTTTTTAGCTGGATAGAATTTGTCTTACCATCGTGAGAACGGTAAACACCGCAGGTAATTTCATTTTCTTTTGGTCTTAATAATTCTTGAAATAGGCCATTATTATACTTTTGAGATAAGTATTTAGCCTCTTGTTCATCATTAACTTCAAATAAAATTTTTGATCCCGCACCCTTTCTGCTTTTAAATATGCATGGATATAAAAAAATATCACGATATTCTATGCAAGACCAAGGTGTTGCGATACCTATAGAAGATAAGAATTCATTTGTAACGAATTTGTCAATACAATTGTCAACGACTCTTTCTCCAGGAAATATCAATTTTATTTTATTAAAAAGATTAGTGTTTTTATTTATCACCTCAATCTCTTGTTCTGATGTTGGTATGAAGAAAGATATATTATTATCTTCAATTATTTTTAGTATCGATTTAATATAGTTATTGATATTTGTTGCAGGTTCTATTTCTTCAAAATGATCTACAAATAATGTCCCTGCATGTTGTGAGGTTATATCAGTGCCAACAATTATTGAATCATCAAAATATGATTTAAGGATTTTGCATATTGCTTGTGCAATATCTCCACCAATCCCCGAAATCAAAAAATTATTATTCATCTTGTAAAAACCTTATGCAAGTATGTCATATTAGGATTATTTTTTTTTGCCCATTTTACGACATTTGAAATATCGTATTTAGTGACTTTGAAGGTAAAGGTATCATTTAATGTATCATATAAAATCCAATTTGCCCCAGATCCTTTATTTCTAGGTTGGCCTATTGATCCAGGATTTAGGATAATTTTATTTTTGTGAAACTTTTTCATAGGGTAATGAGTATGTCCACAAATTAAAATATCACACTCAATATTTTCAAGCCAAGCTAGCTTTGAAATTTCACAATCAGGATAAATATATTCGTTAACATCAACTGGAGAGCCATGGGCTAAGAGTATATTTTTTTGTTCTATTTCTAATTCCATAGGATGTGGAAGATTTGTCAAAAATTTTATTTCATCATTTGAAAGCTCTCTAATTGATTCTTCTAAACCTGAGCCATACTTAATAGTTGTTTGCTCAAGGAAAGATTGATCAGCTAGTGAATTTTTGAGAATTTCTTCATGATTACCTTTAACAATTACAGTATTCCAATTTTTTAATAGTTCTAAAACTTCTTTTACAAAAGGATAATATCCAACTATGTCTCCAGTTATTAGTATTAGTTGGACCTTAAGTTTTTTTGCCTCAGACAACATTGCCACTAGGGCATCCTTGTTGCCATGAATGTCTCCTATAATGGCTATGTTCATACATTTATGACTTATTAGATGTTTTTAATAGATGTTTTGTAACTTCAGAGCTCCCATCTCCAGAGCATAACATCATTAATTTTTTTGACCAATCTAATGTATCTTTTCTCGATTGTATTTTTTTGATGGATGATACGATATCTTTGAGTTCTACTGTTTGTGCGGCTCCAATCAATTCGATATAATTTTTTTTACTTAAATGATTGCATGTTTTAATCTGATTGTCAGCAATCGTTATAACTAATGTAGGTAGCCCCAGACAGCTTCTTTCCCAATTGGTTGTTCCTCCTGCACCAATGGCGATGTCAGCCTCATTCATTAAATATGCTAATGTGGGTAGATTAGAAAATAAGGTTAAGTTGCTATTTTTCTTTGAAATGAGCTCAATATCTTTGTAATTGTCATTATTTTTTGAAAGCACTACATTTATGGAAACATTGGTTCCAAAACACTCATAAATAGCGTTAATTGCCAACTCTGTTAAATTATAGTTATCTGATCCACCAAAAAAAACTAATATATTTTTTATTGAAAATTTTTTATTTAGATTAATCTCATTTCTTATTATGGAAAATTCTTCATGTAAAAGAGCATATTCTGGTCCAAGAAGTTTTATGCATCTAGAAGGGACTTTATCGATGTACCTTGTCTCTTTGTCTAGATAAAAGTTTTGATCAAGCAATAGGTCGCAATTGTGAGCTCGGTCTGCTAAGTCATCAATAACCATTAAATGCTTTGAATATGGGCGAGTTAAATTTTGCCATATATGATCAATTGAGTAGTGATCAACAATCAACCATTCTGGCATTAAAGATTTCAAAATTTCATTAGTTTGATGGGCATCATCTTCTTGAGGAATACCAAGCCATCTTTTGTGATCTTTATATAAGTTATCTTCATCTATTTTTTTTTCAATAGGGGGTAATAAAAATAATTTAAAGCCTGATTCTTCTATCTTTGTAGATATATTTTTAGGGTGATCTCGACAAATAAAACTGCAGTCAAAATCATTTTTTCTTAGTTCTTTTGCAAGAGTTATGCACCTTATTATATGACCTGATCCGATGCTATTAGATGAATCAACTCGAAAAACAGCTTTCATTAATTAATTCAGTCTAGAAAACCCACCGTGACAAACCGGACCGTTGAGTAACTGATTAATGTCCCTTCCCTCTTCACATTCTTTAATAGTTTTGAAGCACTTTTCTAGGTTTTCAAAATATCCATCAAGAATTTCTTCAGTATGCTCAGTGCAGACAAATACTGTGTTTGAAGCTAGATAGCCTCTTAATAACATTTCTTGTGTTATATAGGTTTTATACTCCAATGCTTTTTTACTTTTAAATGAAAATCCAGTAAGTGCCGATAAGCCCCAATAATCAAGCTCTAATTCATATTTTTTTGCAAGAGATTTCCACTTTTCTCTTATGCCTTTTCCTGTATTTGTGATTTTCTTCCAAGACTCCTCTCTCTCCATAATCTCAAGAGTCTTAAGTCCTGCCGTTGGTCCAATTCGCTCAGTCCAAAAAGTGCTACTTATAAATGTTGATTGGGCAGCATCCATAATTTCTCTTTTCCCAATAACACATGTAATTGCATATCCGTTGCCAAGCGCTTTTCCAAACATAGCCATGTCTGGTTCAACTTCATATTTTTTATGAAGTCCTCCAAATGTTTCTCTAAATCCTGAAGTACATTCATCGAAAATTAAAACAATATTTTTATCAGTTGCTAATTTTCTAACTTTTTTCAAAAAATCATTTTCAGGGGGATTTGTTCTTTCTACCTCCATTTTAATTACACCAATTTCATTGTTTTCTACTAGAGACTCAAGCTCTTCAAAATTATTGTAAGTGAAAGGAAGAACTGTACCTTGAAGTCCTCTAGGAACACCAGCTGGTTCTAAACCAGGCAGTAGATGTCCATCCAATCCCTTTTTATCTGAAAGATTTGCAGATAAATACCAATCATGCCAACCATGATAACCACAAACAGCAACTTTATCGCGCCCAGAAAAAGCTCGTGCTATTCTAATTGCAATTGAATTTGCTTCTCCTCCAGATCTAGAAAAACGAACCATATCTGCCCAAGGATGCATTTCTACCAATTTCTCAGCTAATAAAACTTCCTCTGGACAATTAAGAGAAGACATATTTCCTGCATTTACAGTTGAGACTACAGCCTCATCTACTTCAGAGCGACAATATCCAAGAATATTTGTGCCAATTCCCATTATACTGACATCTATAAGCTCTCTTCCTTCTAAATTCCAAACTTTACAACCTTTGGCTTTCTTGAAATAAGCCGGCCACTGATCTGGTAGAAACATCTCAGGCCGTTTTGATAAAAGCATATTCCCCCCAGGAATTACATTTTTTGCTCTTTTATATAGTTTTTGCCCCTCGCCTAAAATAGCACCTTCATTTCTTGTTATATGTTTATTTATGTTAAAAATTTCAGGATTCTTGCTCTTTAAATTAATGACCTCATTCCATGAGAAAAAGATGTCTGGCGAGAAATGATCAAAAATCTTTGAAATTAATTTGTAGTCATCAATCTCATCAAGAGTTAATCGAATATCAGATAAATCTATCTGATTAACTAAGTTATGTGTTTTGAAAATGCCAGAGTTACGAATGAAAGGAGTAACGTGCTCTCTTTCATCAGGTCTTTTGGCTTTTTGATGAGCTTCTTTTAGTGAAGAAAATTGAAAAACTTCTATATCAAGACCATCTGGAAAAGTTGGAGGAGTAACATTGCTTAAGTATTCTACTTTTAAGTCTAAAAAATTTTTAATAGCCTTATCTACAAGACTTGGATCAACCAAAGGATTATCTCCTGTTACTCTTACAACAACATCAGCATTATGAATATTTGCACATTGATAAAAACGATCTAATACATCATCTTTACTTCCTTGATAGAATTCGTAATTTAACTTTTTTATATGATTAATCAAAGAATCTTCTTGATTTGATGTCGTGGTAGCAATAACAATTTTATCAATAAGTTTTGATTTAGATAATCTTGAAAGAATAATTTCGATAACAGGAAGTCCACAAATGTCTTTCATAACTTTTCCTGGCAGTCGACTTGATCCCATTCTTGCTTGAACTATAGCTACAACTTTCATAAATTACTCCATTTAGATGGATTGATTAAATTTTCTGATGAACTTCCTATATCTGGATATGATTTTACAGACAATGTCTCTGAAGATTCAATAATTTCTTTTAGCTGATCTAAAGAATCAACACCAAATACAACTTTATCAATATATTCATTAGAAAGACAAAAGTTTACGCAGGCTGATACTGCTGAAATATTATTTTCTTTAAGCCATTCATGCCATAGTTCCCAAAGCGAATTCCATTTATTAAACTTTTCAGGTATTTTTTTTCTTGGCATAACTAACAAGCCTTGAAGAAAACTTGAACGAGTATGAACTTCGATATCTAGTTTTTTTAATTTTTTTAGCCAACCTGTTTCATCCAGAGATCTATCAACTAAATTAAATGGGCATTGAATGATATCAAATTTAAAAATATCTAATAATGGGCCTAATTCTTTTACAGAATATATCGATATTCCGATTTTATTAATCAGGCCTTTTTGTTTCAAGTTTTGCAAGGCCGAGATAATCTCTTCTCCATTTTTGTCTAAGATTTGATGTGGAGCATGAAGCATCAAAGCATATAAACTTTGAATATTAAGTCTCGTCAAGGATTCATTTACCATTTTATGCATTAAATCATTAATTTTATTTTCATCGGGGATCTTTGGTAATTTCGAAATAACTTTAAAATCTGAAACCCCTGTCATTCCAAGAACATTCTCACTATCTCCATATGCAATTGCGGTGTCAATAGTATCAATTCCATTATTAATTGAATGATTTAGTATTTTCTTAACATCAAATTCACTAACTTTACCAAAATCATTATTGATACCATATTTCATTCCAAATTGAGCAGTACCTATAGCTATCTTCATTATTCTTTTAATGAACTTGATATTGAATCAATAACTTTTTGCTGATCTGATTCAGATAAACTCGGAAATATAGGAATACTGATTGCTTCAGAATAATAGCTCTCAGATTCTGGAAAATCTCCATATTTGAATCCTAAATTTTTATACATTGGTTGCAAATGCACTGGTATATAATGAAGATTGACGCCTATTTTATCTTTTCTTAATTTTTCAAAAACTTCTTTATGACTTACTTTAATTTCTTCTAAGTTAAGTCTAATTATGTACAAATGAAATGAAGAAAATGCATCTTTATTTTGATATGGAATTCGAAGTGGTAAATCATTTAATGCAGTATTATATCTGTCAGCAATATCATGGCGTTTATTAATGAAAGAATCTAACTTATGCATTTGATTTTTTCCAAGTGCTGCTTGGATATCGGTCATCCTATAGTTATATCCAAGAGCGATTTGTTGGTAATACCATGGTCCATCTGAACCACCAATCATTAAGTCTTCATCTCTAGTAATACCATGAGTCCTTAATATATTAATCTTTTTCGCTAAGTCATCATTATTTGTTGTTGCTATTCCCCCTTCGCCAGTTGTAATAATTTTAACAGGATGAAAACTAAACACAGTAATATCTGAATAATCACATTTGCCTATTTTAGAATTCTTATAAGAAGCTCCAATTGCATGAGATGCGTCTTCAATAATTTTTATATCGTATTTTTTGCACAAGCTATGTATAGATTCCATATCGCATGGCTGGCCTGAAAGATGAACTGGAATAATTATTTTTGGGATTTTGTTTGTTTTGACAGCATCTTTTAATTTTTCTTCAAGTTTAATAGGACACATATTGAAAGTATTTCTATCAATATCAACAAAATCGATGTCTGCTTTGCAATATAGTGCAACATTTGCTGAGGCAACAAATGTGACGGGAGATGTCCAAAGTAAGTCTCCTTCTGATAGCCCAAGAGCCATGCATGCTACATGCAATGCAGACGTAGCACTATTCATTGCAAAGGCATATTTTGATTCAGTATATTTTTGAACAGATTCTTCAAACTCTGGAACTTTTGGACCTTGAGTTAGAAAATCAGATTGTAAAACATCAATAACAGATTCAATATCTTTAAGATCTATATCTTGTTTGCCATACGGGATCATAAAATTAAACTTTAAAGTTTTTATCTACATGTTTTATTATAGAGTCTCGAAGCGACTCAACCGTTTCCCATTCTTTGTTTTCTCCAGAATTATATTTGAAGCCAAATGGAACTTTTTCTGCAGAATGGTGTTTTAAAAATTCGTCTTTTTCATGAGTAAAGGTTACGGATGGTAATATCGCAAAAAGACTTCCTAAATCTATTGTATTTAGAGAATCAGTATCTGTAATCATTTCTTCATGAAGCTTCTCACCAGGCCTTATTCCAACAATTTCAATTTCACAATTTGGAGCGACAGCTTTTGCAACATCTAAAATTCTGTACGAAGGTATTTTCGGAACAAATAACTCACCACCCAAGGCATTATTTAATGCATACATTACCATATCCACTCCATGTTGGAGTGATATATTAAATCTTGTCATTTCTTTGTGGGTCACTGGTAGAACTCCACTATCTCTTTTAGATATAAAAAAAGGTATTACAGAACCTCTTGATCCCATCACATTACCATATCTTACAACACTAAACTTAACATTCTTAGATCCTCTGATATTGTTGGCTGCAACAAATAATTTATCTGAAGCTAGTTTTGTTGCGCCGTATAAATTAATTGGAGCACATGCTTTATCTGTTGAAAGTGCAACAACATCTTTAACTCCACAAGTAAGCGCAGCATCAATTACGTTTTCAGCTCCATTAATATTAGTTTTAATGCATTCAGTAGGGTTATATTCAGCAGTATCAACCTGTTTTATGGCAGCAGCATGAATAATTATGTCAACACCTTCGCATGCTTGTATCAATCTCAATCTGTCTCTAACATCACCAATAAAAAATCTTAGTTGAGGATAGGAATCCACTGGATACTTTTGTTTAAGTTCAAATTGTTTTAATTCATCTCTTGAAAAAATAATAATTTTTTTTACATCTGGATAGTTTAAAAGAATTGTTTGAATAAACTTTTTACCAAAAGATCCTGTTCCACCTGTAATTAAAACTGACTTGTTTTTAAACATTATTATATTCCTTGTACCAATTTACAAACATCAAAATACCATCATCAATAGAAGTGCTTGGTTTAAACTCAATTGCTTCGTATAAATCATCAATATCCGCAAAAGTGATAGGTACATCTCCAGCCTGCATTGGGAGCATATTTAATATTGCGTCCTTACCACATGCTTTTTCTATAGCGTTGATGAATTTATTCAACGATATAGGATTATTATTTCCAATATTATAAATCTTGCTTCTAGAATATGCATTTGAATATTCATTTATTTCACGATCTGGTATTTTGTCAATAACCTTCATAATACCGTTAACAATATCATCAATGTAAGTAAAATCTCTTTTCATTTGTCCTTTATTGTATACATCAATCTTTTTAGACTTCAATATAGCTTCAGTAAACTTAAAATATGCCATATCAGGTCTACCATATGGTCCATAAACAGTAAAAAATCTTAAGCCAGTGCATGGAATATCATATAAATGACTATATGCGTGAGCCATTAACTCATTTGATCTTTTTGTTGCAGCATACAAAGAAACAGGATAATCAACTCTATCTGAGGTACTAAAAGGTTGTTTGTTATTCATTCCATATACAGAACTTGAACTTGCATAAACTAAATGTCTTATTTTTGAATATCTACAACCCTCTAGTATATTTACAAAACCAGTAAGATTGGAGTCAACATATGCATAAGGGTTTTCAAGTGAATAGCGAACACCTGCTTGAGCTGCTAAATTTATTACTATATCAAGATCGTGATCTCCAAAAATTTGTTGAACAACTTTATTATTAGCAATGCTTTCTTTCAAAAAAAGAAAATTTTTTGAATTATTTTCAAGTTTAATTTGTTTTAATCTTGATTCTTTTAAATTCGTATCATAGTAATCATTTAAATTATCAACTCCTATGACATTATGGCCTTTTTGCAAAAGTGTTTGCGCAAGATGAAATCCAATAAATCCAGCAACACCTGTTATGAGAATATTCATTGTTAATCTCTCTTAAAAATGTCTCTAGTGAAGATCTTGTCTCTTACATCATAAATCTCCTCTGAAATTCTGTTACATATAATTATTTCTGATGTGTCTTTAAATTCCTTTAATGATTTAGTAACTTTGATATTCCAAAGGGTTTTTTCTTTAAGTCTTGGCTCGAAAATGATCATGTCTATTCCATTTGATTTTAAAATTCCAATTACATCCTGAATTGAGCTTTCTCTAAAATTATCTGAGCCCTCTTTCATTACTAACCGATATATTCCTACTAACTTTGGTTTTTTTTCTATGATAGTTTGTGCAATAAAATTTTTTCTCTTTTCATTAGATGTTTCTATAGTTGTTATTAAAGAGCTTGGAATATCTTTAAAGTGCTGAGAAAGCTGCTTAGTATCTTTTGGTAAACAATATCCACCATAGCCAAATGAAGGGTTGTTATATTGATTACCTATTCTTGGATCAAGTGACAAACCATCAATTATGTTTTTTGTATTAATATTGTTTGTAATGGAGAAAGAATCTAATTCATTAAAGAAAGAAACCCTCATAGCTAAATAAGCATTTGAGAATAATTTGACTGACTCAGCCTCTGTTGAACTCATGTGTATTATATCTATATCCTTTTTTAAAGATGCTTCAATTAATAGTTTTCCGAATATTTTTGATTTTTCTGATTTATCTCCAATAATTATTCTGGATGGATAAAGATTATCTGCCAAAGCTCTTCCCTCTCTTAAAAATTCAGGAGAAAAAATAATATTTTCTGTTCTATATTTTTCTCTTAAAGACTTTGTATATCCTATGGGTACTGTGGATTTAATTACTATAAAAGATTCGGGACAAAACTTTAAAATATCTTCTACAACCTTTTCAATAACAGTTGTATCAAACTTATTTTTCTCTTCAACGAAGTCTGTTGGGGTTGCAACGATGACAAAGTTAGGATTTTCATAAGCTTTTTCTCTAATAGAGGTTGCGGTTAATTCAATCGATTTATTAGACAGAAAGTGCTCAATTTCTGGATCATCAACAGTGGATTTTTTCTGATTTATTTGATTCACTCTCGAATCATCAATATCAAATACTAAAACTTCGTTTTTTTGAGCTAAGAGTACTGCCATTGACATACCAACATAACCTGCACCAACAATGGTAATTTTATATTTTTTAGACAAAATTATTTATTCTTTAAAGTAGTGTTGCGCCAAAGGTAGAGCGATTGCAAGCAAACCTCCTAAAATGACACCAATAAAACAAATTAGTGCTCTACTTGGAGCAGATTTAGTTTCAGGAGCTATCGGAAAATCTAGAATTCTAAAGACATAATTTTCATTTGAGGAAGTTAACATTAAATTTTGCATTTGTGATGCTAACAATTGTGCTATAACCTCCTTAATCTCATTTGGATTAGTTTTTTGCGAGTATTCTGTAAGAAAATTGATCGAATTTATTGCCTGTTGCCTATCCTCTTGTCTCATTTGTTCATTGATGTTTTTAATTATTATTTCTACCCAACCTTTAGAAATAAATGGAGATTGATGATCGATACTAACAGTTACAAACTTTGTTAATTTATCTTCTGATACATTAAGAATTTTTTTGTACTCTTTATAAGATTCCTGTGATGATGGATACTTATTCCACTTATTTGTATCTTGATCATATACTTCAAAATCGTATATAAATGTATCTTTTGATTCTTCCCATCTATCTACTGCATGAAGATTTTGCAATTTAATATTAGGCAAAAAATAATTTATAAAGAAATTGTAAGATTTGATCCTTTCCATAGCCTCTGTTGACGAGTCAGCACCACCTGATGAAAGGTTTATCCCTGCAAAACCTGCTAAAGCAGAATAACCGCCAAGTTTTGAAGAAAGAGAATCATTTTGATTTATGGGCAATAGAACTACCTTAGATGTGTATATATTTGGTAAGTACAAGGCATATAAAACAGAAACTATTGCTGATAGTGTAATTATTGAGGATATTAAGTATTTCTTTTTCCACAAAATACCAATTAATTCTTTCACATCAATGGTATTTTCTTGACGATTAGCTATCTGATTGTTTTGAGAGCTATTTTGCGCAGGGTTTTCCATACTATAAATGAGTTTGTTTTTTTCTGTATTTAATAATATGAATTATACCACTAATAGATTTAACATAAGTAATACTGCAAGACTAAAAAATCATCTAAGAAGTGGTACCCGAGGCCGGACTTGAACCGGCACGATATTTCTATCGAGGGATTTTAAGTCCCTTGTGTCTACCAATTCCACCACTCGGGCAAGTAAATTGATACCAAATTAATTAAACGCCATTATACTTTTAAATATCAAAATGTCTTTATAAATAATGGAGGCTGAAGCCGGAATCGAACCGGCGTTAACGGCTTTGCAGGCCGCTGCATAACCACTCTGCCATCCAGCCTAATGATTGCAGAGTTTATTGTATATATTTAATAAATAAAAGGTAAATTATGAATTTCCTTCGTCATAATAATTTAATCTTTCGATATCATCTTCTACCACAGCATTTCCATATTGAATTTCAATAATATGACAGTCCTCATCGAAGGGATTAGTTATTTGATGCCATTCACCCCTTGAGACGTTAAAGTTATCAAATTTCTTTAAGGTTACTTTACTTTTTGAATCTGGATTATTTTTGGAATATAAAATTTCACACGACCCCTTTGAAACCAACCAAATCTCATTTCTTTTTTTATGCCTTTGGAAGCTCATGCCTTTTTGAGGTTTAATAATCAATTCTTTTACTTTTACATCGTCTGAGTCAAACAAGTTATGAAATAAGCCCCATACTCTTCTTTCGCTTTCATATTTCCAGTTTTTTAAAAGTGATGAAGAAGAGTTCTGCTTACCAGTTCCACCGATACCAAATTCAAAATTAATATCTTTAACAGCCATTTCTGGAATATTATTTTTATTTCGATCACCGCCATTACAAAATATAAGATCATGTTTTGGATATTTTTCTTTAATTTTATTTAGGGCATCGATGCAGCTACCTAGATCGTCATCTTTAAATCCCATAACCTCATCAACGCACTCTATATTAATTAAAATATTTTTTCTTTCCTCAAAAGACATAAATACTTTTTTCTTTTTGTTTATAAGCCATTCATCACTATTTAATGCAACTATCAAGTAATCAGATATTTCTCTAGCAGATTTTAGGTAAGCTATGTGTCCAGAATGAATTGGATCAAATCCACCACTCACTATAGATATTTTCATTTAGTAAAAATATTATTTGCATATTCATAACCCGTATATAAAG
>MDTD01139296.1_pt1 | contig 38733 bp, 35 predicted proteins | sample 811221 | NCBI WGS metagenome assembly MDTD01 (sample SAMN05326646, study PRJNA326480) | marine metagenome | isolation source: seawater | place: Pacific Ocean: South West | collected 2011
CATTCGACAGAGGGATGTTTCTGCCCATCCCAGTAAATGCGCAGGATAAAGTCACGGGACATGGCTCCGGTCAGCCAAATACTCTGAATTGCGCCGGGGCCTTCTATATCCGCCATTACGTAAGTCTCTCCCGGTTCGATTCGGTCACAAGGATGACATTTCCAACCGGTTCCTAAATCGCGGGATGGGCTGTCTGGGCCGGCCGGATCCATGCCGCCTCTGCCTTTGGCTCCTGAACGGTTTTCTGATGATATGGAACGGGATTCGGCGTCGCTTAATCGCGAAAGATTACCGAGACTCATTCCCAAACCGTTGAATTCGGTCATATTTTTCTCCATTGTGATTTGTGTTTTATGATTGAAAGCATATAATAATTATATCTTATTTATGTATATAATCAATGTAATATGATATGATATAGTTGTGTTATCTTATGGAAATACCTAATGAAATAAAACTCTTTTATCGTGACGAGATAAAAAATGACCGTTTCAATATAAATGGTATCGGGATAAGGGAGCAGATGCCTGAGTGCTCTATAAACCGTCCTGACGGTACCGGGGATTGCCTCTTGATGTTCTTTTATGATGAGGTCAATATGCGGTTCAAGGGGGATTCAATATCGGTGCCGCCCGGTTCGATGGCTTATTGGGAATACAGCGCGCAATTTTACGGAAACATAAGTGCGCCGTGGCGACATTCCTGGATTCATTTTGGCGGTACTGAAGCAATTGAAATAGTTAGACGGGCCGGTTTGTCTGCTGATAAAATTATTCGTCCATCAGGAGATGTTTTTGAGCGGGGACTGACTGCTTTAATGTATGAAAAAAACAGAATGGAGCCTGACGCGCTGATTCTGCGTGACTATTTTGAAATATTGATCCGTGAAACGGTTCGTTCAGATACCCGTTATGCCAAAGGGCCGGAAATTCCCCGGCGGATGCTGGAAATCAAGAGTCATATAGATTTAAATTACCGGAAACATCTGACATTGGATAAGCTGTCCAAACAGTTTTCTATTTCCCGTCCGCATCTCTCGGCGGAGTTCAAGCGCTGGTTCGGGATATCACCGGGAACGTACTTTATAGAGCAGCGCTTAAGGGAGGCGGAGGTATTACTGCAGGATTACAACCTGCAGGTTGCGGAGGTGGCGGAACGGGTCGGGTGGAGTGATGTTTGTCACTTTACAAAGTTGTTCAAGAAACATCGCGGCAAGACCCCTACTGCTGTCCGCAGTCGCAAATAAATTATCCGTCAAAAGTCCGTCAAATACACAACTTTTTGTATATAAATAAAATAAGCTCCGTCAATTATATATTGATGGAGCTTGTGTAAAATTAATATAGACTGCTTCAGAGAAGTTCAAGGGCCTTTGGCACGGTATCATTCGGCTTAACCGGATTCCATACGCCAATGAGTTTACCCTCTTCATCGATCAGACAGGAAGAACGGACTATTCCGAAATACTTCTTTCCGTACATGCTTTTCTCGCCCCAGGCTCCGTATGCTTCGGCAACGCTGTGATCTTCGTCGGAGAGCAGATCGAAGTTAAGCGAATATTTGTCAATGAACTTCTGCTGTTTTTCGGGTGCGTCCGGACTAATGCCCAGAGAAACTATTCCCTGGATCGCGGGTTCGCTCTCCACAGCGTCACGAACCGCGCATGACTGGGTTGTACATCCCGGAGTCATGGCTTTCGGGTAAAAATAGATAAGGACTTTCTTCCCCTTGAATTGTGAAAGAGTCACTTCCTCTTTGTTCTGATTTAAAAGTTTAAAATCCGGAGCTTTGTCGCCGACTTGCAATTTTCCCATGACATGATCCCTTTCTGTTGACTTGTCCTGTCAATTAATTTAACTTGTCACGAGACAATATGCAAATTCAAGTTCAGCTGAATGAGTCCCGCATCTTATCCGTGTAGTACCTGACGAGATTCCAGTCGGTTTCCGGGGGGAGACGGTGGTCGGGACATGGAATATAGCCGCCAAGGGCTACCATTTCCTTCATTTTCGCAATTTCCTGGTCTACGGCCGCCCGGTCCTTGCACATGACATGTTTGTTGACGCCACCAACGCCGCGCAGTTCTTTTCCGTACTTTTCCCGCCACGGTTTGATCGAAGCGTTCCAGACTCCGACTTCGATCGGGAACATCGTGTTAACCCCGCCTTCGAGCCACAAGGGAACTAGTTCGTCAATCAGTCCGTCACAGTCGACCGAAATGATGTTACAGCCGTACTCATTGAGCAAAGAGGTCATTCTCTTGTAGGCCGGTACGCAGTGTTCAGCAAAGAAGTCAGGGGAAACCAGAGGGCCACTGCGGAAACAGATATCCTCCCAGAAGTGGGCCATGTCGGGACGGAAGCCGTTTTCCAATAGATATTTTGTATTCCGGTAAGCAATTTCATTGATTGTTTGAATCATTTCCTTCAGAAGAACCGGGTCGTCTACCTGCATGTAGCTAAGACCGATGACTCCTACAACGTTCCTGAGGTAACCGATCGTACTGCCGCACCAGGCCCCATATGGCAAGTCACGTTCGTTTGCAGCCAGGTATTCCTTTCCTCCTTCATTGTACTTAATGAATTCTGAAGGAGTAATTCGGACGGATCTGTTAAGAATCCTGTTTTCATTCCATTGATAGCGCCATTTGTAGTGTTCATCCCAACTGGCCCTGTCGGTCAGCAGGTGTTCGATTTCAGCCGGAATCGAAATATTGTCGGCTGTATCCAGCAAAGTCACCCCCATGGCGTCACGAACATGACGTGAACCATCCGGAAGCTCCTTGATTACTTCGGTTTCAAATTCAGGGTCAAGGTAGTTGTAGACTCCGACGCAGTTGCCGCCATAGTCATAATCCCACCCAAGCATCTCGTTTATTTCAAAATCGATTTCATTGCAATCACCCCAGCCATCGGCCATGGCCTGGGATATATGTCCTTCGGCGGCCCATTTTTGCAATAGTTCCTTCCAGTAGCCAAAATGAAGTATCGGCAGCCGGTCGTATTTCTCATAATTTAAAACGGCGATAAGTCTTTCCCGGTGAGTCATCTCATTTCCCATTTTTCAACCTCTTTATTTGTATTAAAATAATTGAATAATTAAAATTGCTTTTTAAAATATACTGTATAGAGATGAGATAATCCATGGAAAATAAAAATATGACATGTATAATAATAAGATGTTTAATTAAAAAGGTAGTGGACGTTGGAAAAGGATATAATAATCAGGTTATGTAATTGTATTCAGGTTAAACCAGGCTCCACCTGGGGACCGAGGTATAATATTGACCATGAACTGATATATATTGCTTCCGGTCGCTTTTCTTATATCAGTGAGGAAACCGGAGAGGTGAAAATCAATACCGATCAGAACCTGTGGATTCCGCCGAATGTTGAGCATATTTTTAAAGAAGACTCAGGAGCGTCAGGGACAATTGCTTGTATTCATTTGGACCCGCCGCCGGAACTTGGCTGTCCTGATATGATAACCGAATGCCGTTTGCAGCCGGAGATTCAACTGCTGTTCAAACGATTAACCTCAATTTTTGAATCAAATTTTCCTTTGAGACATGAATTACTGCAATCCCTGGTCCGTTCCTTATGGCTTTGCCTGTTGAGCAGTGCCAGGCAAAGAGAAACTTCTCCGAGAGTAACGGCAATGCTGAAATATTTGGACGATAACCTGTATAATGGTCCCGGTCGTTCCGAGCTGGCGGAAAGGTTTAAAATGACTCCCGAGCATGTTAATGCTATCTTCCGGCATGAACTGAATACTACACCAACCGAGTATGTGAACCGGCAAAGGGTTTACCGGGCATATCGCCTTTTGACAGAGGAGGGTTACCGGGTAAAGGAAGCGGCCGAGGAAGTTGGTTTCTGTGACGCGTTCTATTTTTCGAAAGTTTTTAAAAAGGTGGTTGGTTTTCCACCGAAAAAAATCTCTGGTTAAGCTTATTTTTCAAGCACGACGACCGCGCTGGCATAATGTTGTTCATGGCTGATCGAGACATGGATCTGTTTAACGCCAAGTGCGTCCGCTGTAGCCTTGGTTGTTCCTGTAAGTTCAACTGTCGGGGCGCCGGTATCAAGATTCATTACTTCGATTTCCTGCCAGGAGCATTTTTCCCCCATGCCGCACCCCAAAGCTTTGGCCATGGCCTCCTTAACGGCCCAGCGTCCGGCCCTGAACTGAGCTATCGCTTTGCCCTTGGTCATGCTTTTTTCAAGTTCCGCTGGAGTAAAAACCCGCTGCAGTGCGGATTCTCCGCGTCGTTCGACCAGTTTTTCAATTCTGGCGGTTTCAATTATGTCAGTTCCAAGGCCAATGATCATTCTGAGATTTCCTGCTGTTTATTTTTCTTGTCACGCAGTCTGGCTTTGCGAAAAAAGTCCTGCATTATACCGCGGCATTCTTCTTCAAGGACTCCGCCGCGCACTTCGACCTGATGGAGCATTCCGGCAAAACCGGTAACGTCCAGAGCCGATCCGGCTGCTCCGCTGCGTGGATCAGCCATTCCGTAGACAACTCTTTTAACCCGGGAGTTGACCATCGCTCCGGCGCACATGGCACACGGTTCTTTGGTCACATAAATATCAACATCCTCGAGTCGCCAGTCTTCAAGTCGAGCGGCGGCCTGGGTCATAACCAGTATTTCAGCGTGGGCGGTAGCGTCCTTAAGCATTTCAACCTGATTGGCCGCCCTGGCAATGATCATGCCGTTGCGTACCGCCACCGCGCCAACCGGAACCTCGTCGTTTTCATAGGCCATTTCAGCCTGACGCAGAGCGGCGCGCATAAAGTGGGCGTCATCGAATATAATCAGCGGAGTCTGTTCGTCCAGGTTCGGGTCATTTGGCATTCGTAACTTCAACTTTCCCGGTCGCGACAGGTTTCAGGCGGTTATAGGACTTGATTTTTGTCGGCTGAGAAGACGCGTTGTCAAGGTCTTTTATCTTAACGCCGGTAATAGAATATCCGCTGAAGTGGAAGGTTGCTTCGATAACCTTATTCTCCCAGGAGTATTTAAAGACAAGAGCTTTTTGGCCACCATATAGTATTTTGGTGTCCACATCGGTAAAGCCGAAAATCTGTTCAAGGTCTTTATAGTTTCTGGCATAGGAGAAATCAACATTGTCCAGGATGATTTTTGCCGCATTATATTTGATCTCTGTATTCGCCTTGATCTTCGGGTCATGGAGAATCGCTATCTCCGTTCTGTATTTTTGCATAATTTCAACGTCTCCGGTCGGAAGCTTCCGGGTCTGGCAGCCGCAAATAACAGCGCCGAGACACATAATGATCAATGCGTTAAGAATAAAAAGTCGACTCATATAACACCCATTTTCTTTAAATCTTTTTCCAGTTTTTCAGGCTCAAATACCTGGCCGGGACGCCATTCGCCGTTAAACTCGAGCGTCGGGACCACCCAGTCGTCTCCGCCGTTAACCTCAACTATTTTCGCGATAACCGATGGCGACTGTTCCTCAACTTCAAGGTATTCGAACTTGATTCCGCTATCTTGCAGAAACTGCGCTGTCCTGGTACAGTGCGGACACCATTTTGCGCCGTATAACTTAAGCATTTCAGGCCTCCTTTTTAGAGGATTAAACAATCTTATAAAAGATAATGTCTGAAGCGTGGTTTTACAAGAAAAGCAGACAAAAAAATCCCGAACTCCAGTAATATTGGGAGTTCGGGATGAAAATGAAAGACGGTCTTACTCGTTTATAACAGAAATCATGGCCATATATGATTCGTCCGGTACATATTCCGGAATACTGTTTCCTGACCCAAGGGCGTAACCACCACGCCCTGAGGTGCGTTCCAGCATTTCACGACAGCGTTTATTGATCACGTCAATTGGCTTGCGGCACAGGAAATCAAGATCAATGCCGCCAAGAAGCGTTATTCTGTCATGATATTCTTCGTAGGCGTCTTCGACCGGTTGTATTTTGTCCTCGTAAGAATGCTTGGCGTCATATTTGCATACATCTATAATGTCATCCATTACCAGTCTGAGATTGCCGCAGGAATGAAGGATCGCCGGCCTGCCGGAGGCGTGAATTGTATCGGCAATTTTTTTATGCCACGGAATGATGTACTTGCGCATGTCCTCCGGCGATATCATCGTTTGGGCTTGAAAGCCCCAGTCGTCATTTGATATCATGGCGCCGATGGCGTTTATTTCACTCAATCGTTCATAGTGTTTTACGAGGCGTGAGCCGACATTATCAACAATCTGCTGGACGAGATCAGGGTCATCATAGAGCATCATGCAGAGATTGTCATAACCAACCAGGGAAATCACATTTTCCTCCACTCCGCCGGGGCCATAGCCTGTCAGCTTCATTCCATCCGGAATTTTCAAATCGTCAAATTCAGAATAATCGAAATCCTCCACTTCGCCCCATTCCAGTTTTTCGAATGATTCGCGGTCAGTGATAACAGCTCCTTCATTCATTGAAACGGTTTTATCGTGGGCTCTTTCCATTCTTGGGAAGTGGTAACCGGCGAGAATATTGGCATAATCATAACCGGCGGCGCAGAAAGCATCCACCACAGTCTGCGGGGTTATCGGAGTTCCGGCCGCTTTTCCGGTAAGTTTGTTGTATAACGGGATGTTGAGGAAGAACTCGAATAAGGTCGGACGGTCCGGGACTTCCCGGTTCAACACTTTCAGCAGATTATCAAAGTCCGGTTTACGCATGGCTAAATCCTCGTTTCATGGTTGTATTTAACAAAAACAATTTATTGTAATTATATTATACAATAAATAACCATAAAGTCTTTATCTGTAAAGATTATTTTTTAACCTGAACGATTATTGTTGCGTTTTGAGTATGATTCAGGATGGAGCTGTCCCGGTTGAATCTTTGATGATTATCTCAACCGGTATTTTATGGATAACGGGGGAATTAGGGAAGCCGTCTCTGATAAAGTTATGAACTTCACTCATTGCCAGTTCGCTCATCTGCTTGAGTGGTTGGCGAATGGTGGAAAAAGAGGGAAAACTGTATTGCCCGAAAAGAGACTCGTCGTAACCTGCAATTGAAATATTTTCAGGAACTGATATCCCGTTTTCGCGACAGGCTTTTAACGCGCCGAGAGCGATTGAATCGCAGTTCGCGAGTATCGCAGTGTATTTCTTGTTCTGATTCAAAAGCTGGGTCATGATCGAATAACCTGTCTCGTACAGGTTTGGACCGTAGCCTGAGTGGGGATGAACATGAGCATGAGGATCTTCAATCCCGGCTGACTCCATGGCGTCCAGAAAACCGCGTGTTCTTTCCCGGACATCGCTGATCGCGGTCCAGCCCTGAATGAAGAGTATCTCACGGTGTCCGAACTCGATCAGATGTTCAGTCATCCTGCGGGTGCCGTCATAAGCGTCTGCCAGTACACAGTTGGCGGTTCCCCGCATATCTTCGTTAACCAGCATGTATGGAATTTTGTTACTGTGTAACTCTTCAACATAGCTTGAGTCTGAGGTGGCATTTAGAACGACAACCCCGTCGATATTATTGCGCTTCAGTTCCTGAATAATATCAACACGTCCGGCAATAGCGGTGTTGAAAGGCAGTACCCCGAAGTTAAGATTGTTCATAAAAGCGTAGTTGCCCAAACCACGGATCAACTGTCCCATGTACCAGTCTGAATCGGAATCGGTTTCCCATGGGATAATGGCGCAGATATTAGGCGTATCGTTTTTCTTGACCATTTTCGGCACGTAATCGTATTCCTCGATGTACTTGCGGACAATGGCTTCTGTCTCCGGTTTTACGCCGGGCTGTTTGTTCAACACCCGGGAAACCGTCGCGACCGACACGCCTGATAGTTTGGCTATTTTTCTAACGCTTGCACTCATGCTTTAAATATACCGCAAGTAATCGGAATGACAACTTGATATTATGCTTAAAAGCAAATATCTCTAACGGTTATTTATTCTTTGCGAAATTCTTTTTGAGGACCTGCAGGATTGGAGTGTTCTGACCGCCATCCGGCTCGTTGCTTGACTTTGCATCCGGGCCGAATGTCGGGTTCCAGCCGTTCCAGCTGGTATAGCTGTGATAGGCCCAGTCGAAGTTGTTTTCATCAAACAGTGATATTGCATCCTCTACCCATTGAGGGCCGCCGCCTTTGGCCCAGCGGATAACACTGAACTCGCCGACAAACATCCTGACTTTGTGCTTTTTTGCGAACTTGATCGCCGGCATCATATTTTCTCTCAGAGTATTTTTGTTCCACATTATTTCAGGACTGCTGTTGAACATCTTCAATTTGCCCGGATAAATCCCGCTGCCGTCGCGTCTGTTTTTACCTACTCCCTGATGGGTGTAGTTGTGAGGAGCATAAAAGTGGAAGGAATAAACGACGTTTTTATCGTTGACCGGCGTGAAGTTATTAAAGCCGGACGGCAAACCCCAGGGGCCCGGCATCACGACAAGGGTTGTCTCTTTATCGATTTTACGAATCGCCTTGATCAGATCAGGCAGTATCCTGGGGCGCCAGTTTTTCATTTCGTCTTTAGTGTGAGGTTCATTGAGCAGGTCATAGCCGATAAGCCTGGGATTATTTTTATATTTCTTTACCAGATAAGTCCAGAGGTCAGTCAGATTTTTTTCGAAGGAGCCTGTGTTGGTGTAAACGTCATTTCCTTCCTGCGCGACATTCTTTTTATCCCGGCCAACCACGGCGGAAACTGACAATATGAGGTTGATGTCGTATTTTTTGCATAACTGCATTATCTTGTCCAGCCGACTGAGGTGAATGCGGTAAGGTTTCATTTCCGGCGGGACCTGCGGCAGCTTTTTATTTTTATATTGCTTTCGGTCTTTTGCTCTATCCTGACCGAAATTAAGCCGCACAACGTTTACGTTCCAGCCTTTCATCCGTTTGAATGCCGTATCGGTTGCCAGTTCAGCCTTGGGCCCTCCGGTGTTGAAACCTCTGAGTTTTTCCGGCCAGACTTTTTTCGGAGTTGCGGAGTCAGCGTACAAAATTCCGGTTCCGACCGCCAATGCAAAGCATGCAAATGTTTTGATTTTCATTAAAATCCTCTTGTTATATTGAATTAATAGTTATAATATTTACTGCTTGTCGTCAGCACTGCCTGATTCCGGTCGAGATAGCGGGGATCGGCAAAATCACAGTGCCCGTCGACAAAAAGATAGTTGGCGGTTCCACCGTGACGGAACATATCGATTTTATTACTGGAGGGACTCCATGACGCATAAGTATCCTGAAATGAGGGATAGTTGTTGGAAGGGGCGGCGCCGTAACCGGCATCAACATTTTTATCGGTCAGGACATCTGTCATTACCAGGACTTTTGAAGCCTGGCGGAAGCGATTCATTTTTTTGTTATTCATAGTAACATCGCCGGTGCCGGTGGAAGGATTAAACTGCCATCCTCCGGTGCCCAGACAGCCCATTTTACGGTTGTAGCCCATGTTGGTGTCTAATGTCAGATTTTCACCTTTGCCGATAATATTGGTCTTATCCCCCGGACAAATGAACACTTTGATGACGACATCCTTGGTTCCGTCTGTATTATACATATCGTAACCAAGGTATTTTGACAACTTCCATTGCCAGTTACGGTTGAATTCACTGCCGGGCTCGGCATCGACGCGCTGCGGAGCAACAAATGCATTATAGTCCTGAGTGTAGAACTGGAACGCGTTTCCGCATTGTTTTAGATTTGAGGTGCAGGAAATTTTTTTCGCTTTGTCGCGGGCCTTGTTCAGTGCCGGCAGCAGCATACTGGCGAGAATCGCAATGATCGCGATCACCACCAGGAGTTCGATCAGGGTGAAAACTACTTGCTTTTTCATTTACTTGCTCCTTCTTGTATTATACTGTTTGTAAAACCTTTTTCTCCGAATATACACCCGAAACTTTTTTATCCAGTCCGAAAAACTTGTCATAGTATTTGTTTCTTGCAAAACAGGCCTCGATCAGGTCATCGAGTTTGGCCTCGGCCAGGGCGATATATGTGTCGGCTGCACCATAATACATTTTTACTGTGCCGTCATCCTCCAGCAAGGCGTTGGCGGTAAAAACAACATTCGGTACCCGACCGTTCAACTCATAATCGTATTCCGGCCACAGAATCGGACTTTGGCTTCTGGCAATGACCTTTGAAGGATCATTCAAGTCCAAAAGCATTACGCCAAGCCGGTAAATAAAGCCGTTGCAGGTGTTGTCCACCGCGTGATATACCTCCAGCCAGCCGTAAGCGGTCTTGATTGGAACCGCTCCAGCTCCGACTTTATGGCTGTCCCAGCTGCCGGCTCTCGGGGTTATCAGGGTTTTGCTGTCGCCCCAGTTTTTCAGGTCATCCGAATAACTGATGCACATGTCCGAAGGGTCGTGGGCGTTGCGGTACATCGGACGGTCAAAACGTGCGTATCGGCCGTTGATCTTTTCCGGAAATAGCGCTGAGTTGCGATTGTCGAGATCAGTTTCAGCCTGTGGAATGCGTTCGAATGTTTCGAAATCACGGGTTTTGACTACTCCGGTGCGAACGCCGCGGCCTTCAGCCTGACTGGCGTACATGATTATATAGTCATCCCCGAATTTAGTGATGCGTGGATCATAGACGCAGTTTTCAACTACTTCGTCCGACCAGCGCGGCCATTCAACCGGTTCCGGATCTATCTTGAAATTAACTCCGTCCCGGCTCCGAGCGAGCCAGAAAATAATTGGAGTTGCCAGAGTTGCCGCGTCCAGCATGACGATATATTCCCCGTTAACTTTGATCGCACCGGGATTAAGTACATACATGATCTCTTCCGGCATATCCGATGGCTTAATAATCGGATTTGAAGCATGTTTTATGCAAACTCTTTTCATTGGTGCTCTTTCATTATTTATCAATGTAACAATTACACAAGTGTTTCATTTTTCTTATTATACCTGATGCATTCTTTTTTGTCAATACCTTTCAAGAAAAAAATGGAGATATGAGTTTTGTCTGCAGCTTTGTAAAGAATTGAAACGGTGCTAAATTATTAATTTCCCTGAGTTATTTGTTGAAAGGAATCACATCTTGACGCTGTTTATAATAATTGTGATCGCTTTTATCGCGGCATTTATCCAGGGGGCTTTCGGTTTCGGTTTCGGATTGATTGCTCTCTCCCTTCTTGCGCTGCATTTGGAACTCAAAACAGCAGTTGTCATTCTGGCCATATCCGGAGTAACATTGAATTTGACGGTCTTTATGCGCACTAGGAAATCATTCAGTTTCGAACGTATCGTTCCAATGATGATTGCCATGCTGGTTGCGTTTTTGCCGGGATTTTTCATTTTATACCTGGCGCCGGATTATGTTTTACGCCGGATTCTGGGAGTTGTAATGCTGTTGACTGTTGCTCAGCGATTGATGCCGATGGGGCAGGATAAACGCTGGCATCCGATCTGGCTTGGAGTTCCTTGCGGTTTTTTCGGAGGCCTGCTGCAGGCGTCCCTTGGCACCGGCGGACCTCCGGTTGTCGCCTATATCGCGTCTCAGAGATTCGAGCGGCATCATTATATTGCTGCGGTGCAGTCGGTGTTAATGATCGGGGCCGGTTTGCGTTTGAGCGGCATTGTGGTCAGCGGATTGTTCACAACCGAACTTTTTATATATGCGGTTGCCGCTGCGGTTGTGGCAATGATCGGCTCAGTGTTTGGAGTGGCAATTACCCGCCGGATTCCTGAAAAGGCATTTCGGATAATCATCTCTATAATGCTCTTAATCATTGGAATAAAGATGTTGATATGATAAAAGGGCAGGGGTTGATTTTTGGCCCTGATAAGCTATATTAGAAGATGCTTTTGACTCTTTCTTGCAAAATAGAGTCATTCCGGGAAACTTTAACAGAGAGATGGATAAATAGAATGCGATGTCCAGAATGTAGTTGTCTTGAAGACAAAGTAATTGATTCACGCTCGGTTCGTGAAGGTGACGGGGTCCGTCGCCGTCGTGAATGTACCGGCTGTGGTCATCGCTTTACCACCTACGAAGGAATTATCCAGGAGGAACTCAAGGTCGTCAAAAGCAACAATATCCGTGAAGACTTCAGTTCTGAAAAACTGCGTCGCGGTATTGAGAATGCCTGTTACAAACGCCCCATCGATGAAGGCGAGAAGGGGCGTTTGATCAACGATATTGTAAATTCGCTTCAGAAAGATTTCGACCGCGAGGTTTCAAGCAGTGAGATAGGCAACCGCATCATGAAAGGGCTGAAAGAGCTTGATCAGGTGGCTTATGTGCGTTTTGCTTCAGTTTATCGCCAGTTTAAGGATTTGGATGAGCTGCTTGATGAGGTCCGCTCGCTTAACGAGGAAGAATAATGATTATGTCGGCCTCCAATCGCCTGCGGCTGATCGACAGCTCCGGCGAACTCCACCCATTCAGCAGTCGTGATCTGTGTCTTGATTTATTACGCAGTTTCCTTGCTGCGGGCTTGCGTGAGGAAAGCTGGGTGGCCGAGGATATTGCGTTGGCCGTCGAATATACTTTGGAACGGGGTAGCCGGGAATCCGGTATATACTCTGAATCTGAACTCAATGCCATGGTTGTTAAGGTACTTGAGCAAACCGGTTATCCTGAAGTTGCCTCACGTTTCAGTTCCAGCTTTGACGTTGTCGTGGTTAAGTATGACACTGATGCTGAAACTCTGCGTCCATATCTCCATCGCCATCTGCCGGTTGATGATGCCGGAGCCGATGTTTTAGCCCAAAAAACCGCGAAGGCTTTGCGTGATTTGGGATTGGAGTCTGTAACTCCGGTTTTGGCTATAGAACTGGCCAGGGCTCTTCATGATAAAGCCGTTCACGAGGTGCCTGAACCCGCCGAGATATCCGCTATTCGCGGAAATACCCCCTGGCTGCTTACTGCCGCGCAGATTGTCGATCAAATTCCGGAAGCGGCGAAAAAGCTGGTTGATAAAGAAATAATTTCTGTTTTCGGAGTGAGCCGGATGTTTCCAGCGCTGCGTATTAAATGTTCTTTCGTCAGCATGGCCGAATCCGAAGGGCTCGAGCCTCCGATAACTGAGATGATGTTGATGCCGATGCTGGCAGAAGTGTCTGAGGTAATTGATAAAACAGTTGAAATTGCTGAAAAACTGGCTGGACTTAGTTCTATTCCTTTAGTTCTGGAATTTGATAACGCGGAAGAATTCGGCGCTAAATGGCTCGAAATGGAGTATGGCAGCGACGCGGTTACAGCTTTGTCCCGGATTATGCTGGATATGCTGCGTCACAAACCTTTTAAAATCGCCTGAGACGGTCTAATTCATTTGCATCTTTCCAAATTACCATGTAGAATAACCTGGTAGACTTATTTGCAGGTTACTATTATGATTGATATCTATTGCTTTACCGGTTCCGGTAACTCTCTGGCTGTATCCCGGCAACTGGCTGGACTGCTTAGCGACAAGTGTCGGACAAACATGATCAAAGGCTTGGTGGATTGTGATATTATTGAGCCGGATGCTGATTGTGTAGGCATTATCTTCCCCGTCTATGCCTGGAGCATGCCGAAGATTGTCCGCAGGTTCGTCAGAAGACTCTCGATACCTCACGGAACTTATGTCTTTGCCCTGTATACCCATGCCGGAGCGCCCGGAGCGGCCGGGATTCATCTCGATCAGATGCTGAAGGTGAAAAATTACGGCTTGAATGCCGGGTTCGACCTGAAAATGCCGTCAAACTATACCCCGTTCGGGATTGCTTCGGAAGAAAAAAACAAAAAAGTGCTTGCGGAAGCCGGCGACAAGATTCAAAGAATCGCGTCGGTAATTAATGAACGCCGGAATAACCGGATAGACCGGACAAAGTTTTTCTGGCCGCTTGGTAAAATAATGTCCTCCCTCTTTATGTCCCAGATCAACGGAAAGCAGGTCAAATTTGAGGAGAACGGGAAGTGCATATCCTGTGGAACCTGTGTAAAGATTTGCCCGAATCAGAACATAAATTTATCCGAAGGTAAACCGGTCTGGGGGCGAAACTGCGAACTTTGTATGGCGTGTCTGCACTGGTGTCCGGTAAAAGCCATTGAATACGGGCGGAACAGCAGAAACGGCCGCCGTTATCATCATCCGGCAATCACGGTTTATGATATGGTGCCGAAGGATCGGCGCGATGATACCTGAGAATGGATTTTCTTTTCGTTGAATCCAGCTTGATAAAAGTTAAGTATTTTCCGCCGGATTGTTTCTCCTGCCTGACTGCAATTAATCCATGTGGCTTTTCGGATAAGCTTATCCTACCGCGAATTGTAATAGTTAACGCGTCCTTATCCTGCCACCTGATTGAAAGTTCAGAGTTTTTTGCTGTTACTCTGGAAAAGGTGATTGCTTTGTTTGATACTCCGTATACTTCTCCCGGCAGGCCGGATACATTCCTGAAAACAGAGTAGGCGGTGACTCCGTCCCGGTAATAACGAACGACATGTGCCGAATTATTGTTGACCATTATTCTGAAACGAGGATTTGAGCTCTCTTGAATCTCTGCAAAATCTATCATATTTCTCAGAGTGGTGTTCGGAATTATATAATATGTGTAACTGTCTTCATCCGGATCGTCACTGTGGTCAATATAGGCTACTTCGGTCCTGGTGACCAGTCGTGCGAATGAAGCTGAATTATCTGGAACGGCTTGACTTCCTGTCATCTTTTTTCTGACTAATTTCAAGTTATTTCCTTCAGGGATATAATACCCGGTCATGCGGCTGTCGACCATTATGGTCTTTTCATCGCAAGTAAAATTGATTGGAAACAGGTTCATCGCATTAGGCTCGGAGCAGCTGAAGCAATCGATAGTTGTGTCATTCAATTGGTTCTGGAAAATGGTGGTGACTATATCATAGTCGCTGTCTTCGCATGAAATGCCGCTGCCTGTGGCAATCACCACACCATCAAAAAAGAAAAAACTTTTATTCGCTTTAAGCCCGATATTATGACCATAATATTCCGTGAATTTATCAAAGCTGTCCTTATCTCTGTACCGCGTCCGGTTTTGTGCGAACGGTGGTTTATTCTGCTTGATTTCAATAAGGGTTATCGATCCAGCCTGTGTGTCATAACTGAAACTTACTGCTGACGGGGAATTACTTACATCGCTGCAGAAGTATCTTTCGGGCGGCAAGGCCGGTGTGGTTGAACCTGGAAAACACCCAATCATTCCGCTGTTATAGTTATTGCTTGGTGAAAAAAATAGAGATCCGTAACCGAGGAACCTTGTGCCGTTGGTGAGAACACGTTGCGGCGGACGTTCCCTGTTGAACACCAGATAACTTTCCTTCCAGCAATTTGTTCTAATACAGGAATTGGACCTTAACTCTGTCCGGCAGCCGCAGATCATCGGTATAAGCACGGCTATTGTTGAGATGCAGCGCAGGTTTGTCATGTTTCCTCGTTATGCTGAAATAAAACTTTAATATAGATTCCGGCTGTAATTATTCAAGTGGTACATAACTGCCCGTATTGCGCCAGTTCATAGAGTGTGGTTTTTATGTGGTATCCCGCTATCTGTCGAACCGATCAAAAAAAAGGTTGCAATATGCTGATGCTGAATGTATATTACAAGCTTTGCTGTGAAATTAAATTTTAATACGCCGAATTAACGGCTATATTTTCTGGAGAAGTAAACATGGGTATGACAATCACCGAAAAAATCCTGGCTAAAGCTGCCGGGCGCGAATGCGTAAACCCCGGAGACAATATCTGGGTCAATGCTAACGTACTTATGACACATGACGTCTGTGGTCCCGGTACCATTGGTGTTTTTCAGCGTGAATTCGGCGCTGATGCCAAAGTTTGGGACAAGGAAGGCGTTGTGATCATTCCTGACCACTACATCTATACTGAAGATGAAAAATGCCATCGCAATGTCGATACACTGCGCGAGTTCGTCAAGGAACAGGGGCTGCCCTTTTTCTACGAGCCGGGCACTGAAACCTATTCCGGCGTCTGTCACGTTACATTGCCGGAAAAAGGACACATTCGTCCTGGCGAAGTCCTCTTTGGCACCGACAGCCACACCTGTACCCACGGCGCGCTTGGTATGTTCGCCACCGGTATTGGTAACACCGACGCCGGTTTCGTAATGGGCACTGGAAAACTTTTGATCAAAGTTCCGCAGTCGATCAAAGTCGTAGTTGAAGGCATCCTGCCGGAACGTGTTTCCGCCAAAGATATCATCCTGAAAGTCATCGGTGACCTCGGTGTTGACGGCGCGACCTACTGCGCGATCGAGTTTACCGGTTCCACCATCAGCGCCCTGAGCGTTGAGGAACGCATGACCATCTGTAATATGGCAATCGAAGCCGGCGGTAAAAACGGTATCATCGCAGCCGATGAAAAGACCGTTGAATATGTCCGCGCCCGGACCTCTAAACCGTTCGAGTGCATGTACAGTGACGCGGATGCCCAGTATCAGAAAGTCCTGACCTACAAGGCCGAGGAACTGGTGCCGGTTGTCGCACTGCCTTATTCGCCGGACAACATGAAGACCGCTAAAGACGCCTCCGACTGGAAGCTTGACCGCTCCTATATCGGCAGCTGTACTGGTGGTAAACTGACCGACTTCATCCTGGCGGCTGAAGTCCTGAAGGATAAAAAAGTTTCAATCGATACCTTCCTGGTCCCGGCGACCAGAGAGGTCGAAGCCGCTTTCGATGCCATCAGCATCGAGGGCCGTACCCTGAAACAGATCTTTATGGATGCCGGTTGCATCGAGCCCGCCCCGCCGTCATGCGCGGCCTGTCTCGGCGGTCCGGTCGATACCTTCGGTCGTTGTAACAATGCGGAAGTCTGTATCAGTACGACCAACCGTAATTTCCCCGGTCGTATGGGATCCAAGGATTCTAAAACGATCCTGGCGTCTGCCGCTACCGCGGCGGCCTCAGCCGTTGCCGGTCATATCGCCGACCCGCGCGAAATCTGAACAATTTAGTTACAGGAGAAACTGTTATGTCAAATATAATCAAAGGCAAAGTATTTGTCTGCGGCGACAATATCGATACCGACCAGATCATTCCGGCCCAGTATCTGAATCTTGTCCCGACCATTCCGGAAGAATACAAGAAACTCGGCAGCTACGCGCTTTGCGGTCTGCCGGATGAATACACCACCCGTTACGTGGCTGAAGGCGAAATGGAAACCGAGTATCCGATCGTCATCGGACGCAGCAACTTCGGTTGCGGGTCCAGTCGTGAACATGCCCCGATCAGTCTCGGTGCGGCTGGTTGTAAAGCCGTTCTGGCCGGTTCATTCGCCCGTATCTTCTTCCGTAACTGCATCGCGACCGGTGAAGTCTATCCGATCGAATTGACCGTTGATCTGACCGGCGAAGTCGAAACTGGCGATGAAGTCGAGATCGATGTTGACGGCCTCACTGTTACCGTCTGTAAGAACGGTAAAAAATTCGATTTGAAACCGCTTGGCGATGTTCGTGAAGTTATCGACGCTGGCGGCATCTTCGAATACGCCAGAAAGTCCGGCATGCTGAAATAAGCTTCCGACTTATATCCATTCAAGCCGCATCTCTCCAGATGCGGCTTTTTTGTTGTCTCTTCTCGCCAACCAGCGCATGATTTAACCTTATCCGCCAGTCTCATCGAGACTTGGCGCTACAGCCCTGCGGTATTTTGTATTTGCATGGTAAATTCGATGCTTGTCACGCTCTAAGTGCAATATCCCCCGTCCTTTGCCTCCAGAACAAGTAGGGCGTCTCTCGATGAGAGCGCCTTCCCTGTTTCAGCCGCAGCACAGCCCGGAAGCACGGCGAAAAATCGCCATTCTTTAATACCCTCGAACATATCAGATTGTAAAATTCGGTCCAATATCTAAAAAAAAACGCATAAATTATTTAAAAAATCAATTTTTTCTTATAAACACAACTTGAAAAAAATCAAGAATGCTGTATTATATAGGCTCTTGATCGATGCGTCCCCATCGTCTAGAGGCCTAGGACACCGGGTTTTCATCCCGGCAACAGGGGTTCGAATCCCCTTGGGGATGCCATTTTTATTTATAATGACTTCTTTCCGTAGTATTGCTACTCTGTTTTATAAAATAGCTTTAACTATTCGATTTCTTCTTGAAAATAACTCTGCTGAGAATATATTTGATAAAGACCTCATAAACAGGGGAATAGTAATGGAAGCGGAAAAGAAACATATCCTGATTATCAGCGGACCAATGGGCAACGGTCATATCCAGGCCGCGGCTGGAATCGAGGCCTGGGCGAAAGAAGAGTTTCAGGACTATCGTGTTACCAATATAAACATTGCCGATATCATGTGGAAAATATATTCCCTGTTCTACGCAAAGTTATATAAATTTCTTATCTCGTATTATCCGCGCGGCTGGGAGGATATTTACAGCCACAATGACCGCCCTGACAATTTTATGTCCGGAATCGAGTCAAAGCTGCGGATAATGACTGCAAGGCCTCTGCTTAAAGAGATAAAGAAGCTCAAGCCGGATTTCATTATTTCGACGCATTTTCTGCCGCCTGAAATTCTGAATGAGGAGAAAAAGCGGGGACGATTGGATATTCCTGTCGCTTCCGTGGTGACAGATTTCTCGTTGAACAGAATTTATGTGCAGCCATATATGGACTATTTTTTTGTCGCGAGCGACGAACTGAAATTCAGGTTGCAGAAAGAGGGGATTCCTGAAGGAAAGATTTATGTCACCGGTATCCCGGTAAAACCGGAATTCGACCGTATTCCTTCTCCGGAGGAAAAGGCAAAGATAAAAGAGGATTTGGGAATAGATAAAGACGCCATTGTCGTTTTGCTTATGATGGGCGGAGACAGCAAGGGAGTTCTCTATAAACTGTGTCAGTTGCTGTTGGATAATTTTGATGAACTTGTTTTTATCGCCCTGCCGGGGAAAAATAAGCCGTTGCTGGCTAAATTGGAAAAACTGAAAGAAAGCCATCAAGACAGGTTGCTTCCGGTTGGATTTACCAAAGATGTCTGGCGCTATATGGCGGCCAGTTCAATAGTTGTTTCCAAACCGGGCGGAATTTCCACTTCAGAGTGTTTGGCCATGATGCTCCCCATGGTGATCATGTATCCTATCCCCGGTCAGGAGGAAAGGAATACAGATTATCTGCTGGATATCGGAGTGGCGTCAAAAGCGTATGATGAAATAGCGCTTCTCTACAAAAAGGTTTTCCTGACTCCGGAAAGAGTCGAATACATGCGTGAATGTATTGAGCAGGTTAGAAAGCCCAGAGCCGGTTACGAAATCCTGAAAACGGTAATAGGCGAATAATGCGTGTTATTGCGATTCCATTATTGTTGCTGGCGACAGTTCTAAGCGGGTGCCGCAGCGCGGTTGATGAATATACCGCCTCCCATATCGTCGCGATAAAAAGTGATGGTAATCCTTATCCCTACCCGGTTGAAAAAGACGGCAAAGTAACTTCAGCGGATAAGTTTTGCTATCAGGTTAGGGTCAATAATGTGATCGACGCTATCAAGGCTAGTGGGAGAAAAAAGATTCTGCTTTTCGCATTTGGCGGCATGAACAGTATCGACTGGACCATTGACCGCAGTGAAGTCCTGGCAAAGGCTATTGAAAGTGATTCTGGTTATTACCCGGTCTTCATCAACTGGGAGTCAAGTCTGTTTGACGCTTATTACGAACATCTTATGTTTATCAGGCGCGGTTATTTCAGCTACGTTTACGGCCCTGCACTCTCGCCGTTCTACTTTGTCAGTGACCTTGGCCGGGCTGGAACTAGACTGCCAATTGACCTGGTATATCAGTCCGGCGGGATTATCTGGGAAAACTATATAACCGAATACGTCGACAACAGGACTTACCGGCGATACCGCAAGAAGGGGTATAAGATTTTTATCGGCAAAGACCTGACATCCCACACTAAACGTTTCTGCATAAATTCAGTATATGCCATGGGGTTCCCGGTGCGGGTTTTGACAACTCCGGTTATCAATGCATGCGGGAAGAGCGCCTGGGATGTCATGGACCGCAGAACCCATTGCCTGTTCGAGAAAGATATTACTTTCAAGCAGCAGCGGCGGGAAACGGAAATGCTTGAACTGAGGCCGCCTGATGGCGCTCTTTCTCTATTTATGAATGCACTGCGGAAACTTCAGAAAGAGGACGGGGAATATTCTGTGACGCTTATCGGGCATAGCATGGGCGGACTTATCATCAATCTTCTGCTGCAGCGATATTACGATGTAAAATACGACAATATCGTCTTTCTGGCCAGTGCCTCTCCGGTCGGCACAACAATGGCTTCAGTTATCCCGTACCTTCTGAACAATCCGGAAGCCAGGTTTTACAATCTTTGTCTGCATCCAAATGCTGATTTGTACAACCCGATGTCGCTGGTCGGCCTGCCGCGGGGTAGTATCCTCACCTGGCTGGATCTCTATTTTGCCAATACCATAACACCGACCGATAACTGCGTGGGCTTGTGGACAAATATCGTACCTCAGCTTTCTTCGCTGCCGCCCGAGGTGCGTCCCAGGTTTATAGTCAAGGCGTTCGGGATAAACGACCCAATGACAAATACTATCAAATTGAATATGCCGGAGAGTCACACCGACTTCAGTGACCCTGCTTTGAAATTCTGGAAGGAAAGCTTCTGGAAAATTCCCCGGGAAGTGAAAAAATAGAGCACTGTTCTGAGTTTAGTCCATTCGGGGCTGAACCCTATAGCCATATGGGGTCTGTTACCATATGCCATATGGGGTCTCCATATGGGGTCTGTCCACTTTAAAATAGTCTTTTTATACTTAAATAACAATAAAGCAGCCCTCATTAATGCTCTTATTTTAATATTTCACGCCTCAGTTTCTTAAAATAAGTCTTTTCAGGTCCTCCCGAGGTAATATTGCTCATTATTGCCTAGTGAAATGATGATCTTCCTTATGCTCAAAGACCGAGCCTAGTCATATAACTATTCTTTATTCCCCGCATAAATTTACTTTAAAAAAAATAACACACTTCAGCGGGATTTGCAACCCGAAGATGCTTGGTTTTTTTTAACGCTTCACATGAAACTGTAAATGAAGGTGGCGCGGTCTGAAATTTTCTTTCATTTGCGACTTGAAAAAAATCAGGAATGCTGTATTTTATAGGCCTCTTTCTGATGTGTCCCCATCGTCTAGAGGCCTAGGACACCGGGTTTTCATCCCGGCAACAGGGGTTCGAATCCCCTTGGGGATGCCATTTTTATTTATAATGCATTAGCTCTCGTTTAATACTTTCTACTCGAATCGATCGCCGTGTTTCTCATTTTACCCTCAAGCTTTGTCTATTTTGGAACAAAGGCTGTTGTTATGCTGTCCGTTGGAATGAATGCAGGTATCATAAGTAATGCAATTTTCAACAACAGGGAAAGGGATTGATGTCGGAAAGAGGCAGGTTGTACTTCAACCCGGTTATTTGAAAGGAGAATAACTATGGACACGGCATCGAAAACGGGTGCGGTAAGGGCCGTTAATTTTTTTTCGAAAGCGGCCTGGCTGGGATTGCTCACACTATTGATCTTTGTGTGCAATCCGATGTATGCGGCGGAGCAATGGTCATCAGACCAGGCGTATACAGCCGGCACTCAAGTGGAGTATAACGGCACTTTGTATGAAGCAAAGTGGTGGAGTCGCGATTATCGGCCGGACACCGCGGTGGAAAACGAATGGGATTCCCCGTGGAAGCTGGTCAGCGGCGATACAGGTGGTAATTCAGGGGGTGAGGACCCCGTTGAGACTGAAGATCCGCCGGAAGAAAATAATAATTCGGTTGTTTATCCCGACTATTCAGCGGTTGACGCGGGTAAAGGCATCGCATGGCCGGAACAGGTTTTCGCGCCCTTTGTCGACGCCACCGCATGGCCGACCTACCAGATCGCGCAGGAATCAAGCAAAAGCACGGTTCCCTATTACAATCTCGGTTTTGTGGTCTCAAAGAGTGCGACCGTTTGTGAACCGACCTGGGGTACTTATTACAATGCGGCCGAATGTCCGTTGACCAGCCAGATAAAAGCCCTGCGTGCCGCGGGCGGGGATGTCATCGTCTCATTTGGCGGAGCGGCCAATGTGCCGCTGCATGTTGCCGCGCCTGATGCAGAGACTCTTAAGGAGCAGTATAAGCGCTTTATCAAGGCTTACGGGCTGACCCGGATCGACTTCGATATCGAAGGCAACTGGGTTGAGGACAAAGCGTCGCTGGTACGCAACAGCAAAGCCCTTAAAATGCTTCAGGATGAACTGACCGCGGAAGGTTATCCGCTGCAGGTGTGGTTCACGCTTCCCGTGCTACCTTCGGGGCTGACCGCTTCCGGAGAAAACGTCATCCGGCTGGCGCTGAACGAAGGCGTTGATATCAACGGCGTTAATATCATGACGATGGATTACGGCGATTCGGCCGCGCCAAATCCGTCCGGGCAGATGGGTGAATACGGCATTGCGGCCTTGAAGGGTCTGCATTCCCAGTTGACTTCGCTCTACAGTGAAGCCGGGATCAGCAAGACTTCCAGTGAAATATGGAAAATGACCGGAACCACCCCGATGATCGGGCTTAACGACGTCAGGACCGAAGTCTTTGACCATGAAGATGCGGAGCAGACCCTTGACTTCGCGATCGAAAAAGGCGTCGGGATGATCTCGATGTGGTCGGCCAACCGTGACCGTGCGCAGACTGCGGACAGTCTGACTTACGTCAGTATCTCCAGTACCGGCCTTGCCCAGGCGGAGTACGGTTTCAGCTCGATCTTCAACGAGTATAACGGCGCGAGTTCCTATGATCCTGATGCTGTTGATCCGGATGACGACGGCGATACTGTCGACCCGGATGATTCCGGCTCAACAAGCGGCGACACCTGGTCGGCTGATACGGTCTACTACGGAGGCGATACCGTGGTCTACAACGGCAAAGTCTATAAAGCCAAATGGTGGACCAAAAACAACACTCCGGAAGGTAATTACGAATACGCCTGGGACAACCCCTGGGAATATGTCGGAAACGCCGATAACTCAACCGGTGATTCAGGTGATTCGACGCCCGATACCGGAGGTTCAACTGACGACAATACCACAGACACCGGCAGCACTTCCGGCACCTGGAATGCCGACACCGCCTATGTCGCCGGGGATGTCGTCACCCTGAACAACGTAACCTATAAAGCCAAATGGTGGAACAAGAATTTCCGTCCGGACACCCCGGTCGAAAACTCCTGGGATTCCCCCTGGTCAATCGTTAACTAAACCCCATGCCCAAACCGCCCCTGCCATGTTATATGGCAGGGGTGAATTTTTACGAGTGTTAAAATTACCACACCTGGCTAACATTTTCTCTGGATTTTTTGGAGTGCGGCGATTCTTCGCCGCTTTCACATTGATAGCAGTTTGGTTCTGGAGGTTTATTCCTGCGGCGATCATTTGCGCGCAGTTGAGGGGGTGATATGTCTTCCGGCCATGGACGAATAATCGTCATGGTTACACCCCTATTGCAATTTATTTCCGAGGCCAAAGCGGCGAAGAATCGCCGCACTCCACATTCCACAAGGTCAACACTTTCTCAGTCTGAGAATATGACAGGGGGATCTCTTTTAAAAGAATAATTAATCCCACGAGCCAGGTCTTTTATTCTCTTCTGGGCCTTGCACTGGTCGTCCTTGGTGCCTTGGGGACGTTTGGAATTATTAAAATGTCATGATAAAATTTCCTTTTTATCCTCTTAGGAATACTTTTCAGGTTTGACATTTCAATTTATCACAGGTACAATACAAGTCTGCATTTTTATGCATCGTAATTGACGCTTAATCAAGTGTTTGTACTGATTTAATATCAGCACAGCGTTTTTGACTTGGATTTGGAAAGGGTAAAATGAAATTGAGTACTAAGGTGGCAATCGGGACGGCTGCGGCGGCATTGCAGGTCAATGCGGCAACTCCGTCATTCGCGGATTTTGATCAGCGTGCGAAAAAAGGCGAAGACCTGACGGTCGCGTTCTTCGGAGGATCTTTGACCTGGGGAGCCCGGGCATCTGATCCCAATAAGACTTCCTATCGTGGTGTGATCGGACAAAAACTTCAGAAGAAATACCCGAAAGCGCGTTTCAAATTTGTCGACGCGGCAATCGGCGGAACCGGCTCCCTGCTTGGCGTATTCCGTCTCCAGCGCGATGTTCTGGGCTACAAACCCGACCTGATTTTCCTGGATTTTACCCTGAACGACGGTACTTACAAAGTGTCCGCTCCGACCCTGGCTTCTTACGAGTCACTGGTGCGCCGCATGGTAAAAGAAGGCAAATGCCCGGTGGTCCAAATGTTCCTGGCCGCGCGTGACATGGTCAAACAGGGCAATACTGACGGGATGAAACGTTATCACGCCCATATGAAGATCGCCGATGCATATAATACCGCGAAAGGCGACGCTATTACTTATATGCAGAAGCAGCTTAAAGCCGGTAAACTGGACCTCGATGTGGCCTGGCCGCCGGAATTTTTCGATACCTGTCATCCGAACGATCCCGGTTACGCAATGTACGCCGAGGCGGGCTGGGAAGCCTATCTGAACGCGGTCAAAGAGGATAAGATCTGCACGTTGCCAAAGAAAATGCTTTATGGCAACTCCTATATGAACTGGAAACGTATTCCGCTCTCAAAGCTGAAACTGCCGGCCGGTTGGGAGAATAAATTGAACAGCCGCGATTACTGCGCCTTTGACTTTTTGATGTCACGCTGGATGGACGGCGTAACCGTTGCCGCCAACTACATCCCGGTCAACCGCAAGAAAACCAAACCGGCCGAAGTTGCGGTCCAGCCGTTGAAATTGAAATTCCACGGTTCCAGCGTGTTGCTGTTCGGTGAGAGTGCCGGACGTTCCTGTGACTATACCGTGACCATTGACGGTAAACCCAAGAAGTTCAAGTCCCGGCAGTTGGGAACCAATACCGGTCGCATGTGGCAGTCGGTCGCGGAAGAGCTTGATCCCGATAAGGAACACACCCTCGAGATCATGCCAATCTTTCCGAAAAACGGTAAACCCGCCGAACTGCGGATCGAAAGCATCTGCATTGCCGGTCCCGGCAAAGTCTCAGTTAAACAGTAACTCTGTCTGATATGAATTCATCCTCCGGGTTATTCGCCCGGAGGATTTTTTGTTCTTAAGTAGGGCGATAAACTGTTTTTCGTTAGGTCGCAGGATCGCTGTTCTCAAGCGCTTCCGCATCCGGCAGGGCCGGGAATTTCTGATGCGGCTCGGTCTGATACCAGTAGCCGACCGATGCAATGGTTTCCTTCAGGTGAACATAACTGAACCGGTTTTTCCAACCCAGAGGCTGGATCGCAGCCGTCATATCCTGTTCAAAATGGATCGGGTCCATGATATGGAAGCGGTATAATCCGTGTTTTGACCCGGCTGGCAAATTATTCTGCTTTTCCAGGTCTATTGAGGTGTAGGGGTAGCCCATAAACGGCGCGCTGAAGGTTTCTCCAAAGCCCCAGGCTCCGCCGAAATAATCCTCGGTTCCGGTTCCGCAAATGGTCGGATATTCATTGTCGCCGTCGAGCCAGACTTTGAATTCGCCTTCGCCCCACCAGCTGCTTTTGCTTTGTTTCCAGGCTAGATAACAGCCGACATAATGGCCTTGCCCTTTGATGTTGTCGAGAATAACATGATTTTCTTTGTCCGGAACCGGATCGGACAGTCGGAACTGGGCGTGGAAATAGGCTTCGTCGTCAGCGACTTCCGTCAGGTCGTAGTTGATGGTATAGAAAAAGCCCTGAACTTCCTGGATAAAACGGTTTTCCAAAGTAACCTTGACATGTTTCCGGAACGGCATCGGGAAAAAACTGTTCATTCCGCCGGTCGGGTTGACGTTTATCGGCATGCTCATCACTTTCGCTGCGGCCCGGAACCCGCAGCAGAAAAACTCTCCAAGCGGCGCTTCAACGCTGGGTTCGGTTTCATTGTCCCAGTATATCCTGATGATGACGTCGCGGTAATGTCTAGCATTGAAGGTGATCCAGATATGCCGGATAACTCCCGGTCCGTCAACGTCCATGATGGTGGTGGTGCTTTTGGCGGGCAGGTGGATGCAGGGACGAACTTTCCAGCCTTCGCCAAGCTCTTTCGAGAAGCCCATTTTTTCCCACGCGTCATTCTGTCCTATTCTGGCAACTTCAGGCTGTATTTCGCCGTGGGGATCAGCCATGGCTCCTCTGCCTTTTTTTCCGTACACATTTTCAGGAGATATGGAACGTGATTTAGCTTTGGTCAATTTCGAAATATTACTTAAACCGTTCATCATTATTTCCCTGTGGTTGATTATTTGTGGTATGTGATTTACTTTTGCTGTTAAACAACAAGTTATGATATATAAAGTAAAAGTCAAATATAAAATGGAAATTTTCTATAAAAGTATTGGGGATTTATGCTTATTAATAAACGTCTCTTAATTCTTGCATGGGACTGCTTATTGGTATATATTCAGCGGATGTGTTAACAAGTGAATTGAAAGGGGATAATAATGGTAAAAAACATTTGCACAGGACTATTGCTTATGAGTATTACAACGACTGTTATGGGCCAGAAAACCGTCGAGCTATGGCCCGAAGGAAAAATGCCCGGTAAAAAGATCGATAAACCGGAAGGGACGCTTCCCGCAAGAGGAGATGGTGTAACCCGTATAACTAATGTCAGCAAGCCTGATTTGCAGTTATTCACGCTTGACTCAGGCGCTCCGAAAGCCGCGGTGGTAGTATGTCCGGGCGGCGGCTATGGCATCCTGGCCTATAACAAGGAGGGAACGGAGATTGCCGAATGGCTCAATAAAAACGGCATTGCCGCAGTTGTCTTGAAATACCGGGTTCCCGGCAACCGCATGGGCGCGTTTATGGATGCGCAGCGGGCAATCAGAACGGTCCGCAGTAACGCGAGAAAATGGAATATCGATCCGAATCGGATCGGGATTATGGGGTTCTCTGCCGGTGGTCACCTTTCCGCCCGGGCCGCGACCTCTTTCGAGAAGAAGCCGTATAAAAAAATCGACAAGATCGATGAAGCAAGCTGCCGTCCCGATTTCGCGGTATTGGTCTATCCGGCCTACCTGAACCAGAGAAAAGATCCGGCAAAGTTGGGAAGGGAATTCAACCTGAAGCAGAATGTCCCGCCGATTCTGATTATTCACAGCAAGGATGATAAACGTTTTGTGCCCGGCAGCAAGGTAATGCACAAAGCTCTCGACGCGGCAAAACATCCGAACGAATTCAAACTATACAACACCGGTGGTCATGGTTACGGTCTACGCTGCCAGAAAGAGGCCGCCGCCTGGCCGAACGTTATGCTGGAGTGGTTGAAGGATAATAAGCTTAAATGACTTGCATTAATGGAATTATGGATTATTTTTCATGAATTGAAATAGCGACGAGGAGGGTGTAATGTTTTGTAGTAAATGTGGTCAGGAAATTAATGATCGGGCGGTTGTTTGTGTGCATTGTCAGAAACAGATCGAGCCGCACTCGCAAAGTAACAATATCGAGGATGTACCCGGCATCAGGGTTCTACTTCCGGTAGGACGCTCCGGTTTTGCGATCGCGGCCGGATATTTGGCATTGTTTTCGGTTTTGATAATTCCTGCTCCGCTTGCTCTTATCTTCGGAATTCTTGCGATATGGGATATAAAAAAACATAAAAACAAGCATGGTTTAGGCAGGGCTTATTTCGGCGTTATTATGGGGGCATTGGGAACTATGCTTATTGTTGCATGGTTGGTTGCTCTGATATTTTCGCTGTCTTCATAATAGGCATATCAGCTTTATGTTCCGTTCAGAATGTGGAAAAGAAATTGCTCTCAGGCGGCGCAGTTGTTTGGCATATATTCTTCATTTTAATTGATTATATGTTCGGAGTTTATTTTCCCGTCTTGCATAAAAGTGATTCCTTCGGCTTTGAGCATTTCGATTTTCATTTCGGTGCCGGAACCGAATTTGCCGGGGGTGCCGTTGGACGGGATGACCCGGTGGCAGGGCAAGAGTACCGGAAACGGGTTGCTGCTCATGGCGGTGCCGACCGCGCGGGACGCGCCGGGATGTCCGGCCAGTTCCGCCAGCTTGCCGTAAGTAATTACTTTGCCAGCCGGAACATTATGGTAGAGGCACAGCAATATTTTTCGCTGGAACGGACGCATTATGGACAGATCAAGGTCGTCCGGGGTTATTTTTATCTTCCCTCCTGCAAAAGCGGAATTCAGTTCTTTCGCCAGTTTTTCGATTTTCCCTGAAAGCTTTTGTTCCGGGAACTCAGAATCCTGATACATTGATATCCCGGTGATTTTCCCGGATGTTTGGTCAAACTGAATGGAGATTCGACCGAATCTGATATTTTTATCGATTTTCATAGTAAAAAAAGGGTTCAAAAATTTGCCATGTCGCGAATTGATAATACATTAACGGAAAACATAAACATTTGCAAACCCGGAACATGCTCAACTGGATAAAAATTAAAAATCTGGCGTTGATAGAAAGCACCGAGGTGGATTTCGGGCAGGGCTTCAACGTGATCACCGGCGAGACCGGTGCGGGGAAATCAGTTTTTCTGAGCACTCTGGCTTTACTGCTTGGTGGACGGGCCGATAAAGGCGCCATCCGCTCCGGAGCCAGCCGTTCCGAGATCAGCGCAGGAATTCATTTGCCGGAAAAGCTTCGCGAAGCGGTCGCTTCTCTGCTTGAGGGTCGCGACATAGAGATGCTGCCGGACGACCAACTACAGATCCGGCGCGTAATTACAAAGACTTCCACTCGCAACTACATCAATGATTCATCCGTTACGCTGCAGACTTTGAGTGAACTCGGCGATATGCTGATCGATATTCACGGGGTGAATGAACACCAGTCCCTGCTCAAACCTTCCGCCCAGCTTGATATCTTCGATCGCTATGCCGGACTTGACGGGATGTTGGATGAATGCCGGAAGATGATGGTGCAGTTGAAAGAGACCGCAGTCGAACGCGACAAGCTGGAGGAAAATCTGCCATCAGAGGTTGAAGCCGAGCATTTGCAGATGATCGTCGATGAGATTGAAAAAGTTTCGCCGGAAGCCGGAGAGGATGAAGATCTGGCGATCAAGCATAAACTTGCCGGCAGCTCGAAAGAGATCATTGAAACCGCGGCTGAATGTGTCGCGATGCTTAATGAAAGCGATGACGCGATCATTGACCGGATATCGATGGTATACCGCCAGTTGCAGAACCTCGAGAATATTGCTCCCGGTAAACCGGCCGAGCTGGCGGGGACTTGTGAAGAGATTATTGATGCTGCCAGGGAGTTGGCTTACGATATTGAGAATTTTGCTTCGGACGTGGAACTGGATGAAGAGGAATTTGTACGTCTGGAAGATCGCATTAGTGCTATCGAACGGTTGAAACGTCGTTACGGTCCCGGCCTGGAAGGCGTATTTGCCGCGCTCGAAGACGCTTCGACCCGGGTGTCTGCCTGGAAGAACGCCGAGAAATTCAGAAGTGAACTCAAAGCGCGTGACACGCAATTGCGTAAGGAACTTAAAGTTGCCGCGGAAAAACTTTCGAAAGCCAGAAAAAAGGTGGCCGCTGATTTTGGTCGCGACGTATGTGATAAACTGGCTTCGCTCGGTTTTTTGAAAAGTTCGCTTGAAGTCAAGTTTACCGAAATAGAACCCGGCGCGCGCGGTATGGACCGGATCGAGATCATGTTCAGCGCCAATCCCGGCGAGGAACTGCGACCGTTGCGCGCAATTGCCAGCAGCGGTGAGATGTCCAGGGTAATGCTGGCGCTGAAATCGGTATTGGCCGAGGTGGACGAGGTGCCAATCCTGGTATTTGACGAGATTGACGTTAATATTGGCGGGGAAACCGCGGTTAAGGTTGGTTTGGAACTGCGGAATCTGGCCAAAACCCATCAATTGCTTTGTATTTCGCATCAGCCGCAGGTGGCCGCTGCAGGCGAATACCACTTTATGGTGGAAAAACATGTTGACAAGGGGCGGACAGTTTCCCGTATAGTGCCTCTGGAAGATGAAACCCGGCATGGCGAGATTGTCAGGATGCTCGGCAACGGTAAAGCGGCGGCGGTCCACGCTGAGGAGCTGCTAAACAGACTAAACCCGGGAATGGCGTAATATGTCACTGCAAAAACAGTACTTGTTGATCTGTCTGGTGGTGACAATACTGCTTGGAGGAGCATATTTTTGTAATCGTGAAGCTAACTTCAGGTCCTGGAAGGTAAATTCTCTCCAAAGTCAGCTTTTCCGGTTGAATGAACTGGCCAACATTCTGCGTAACTCGGTTCAGGATCAGTTACGTTATGCCCATGACTATTATCATACTGGCGACCATAAGCACATTGAAGATTTCAAGTATATCAGCGCCTGGCGCGGCGGACGTGAAACCATTCCGCTGTCTTATGCGATTGGCGGAGGACGGCGCATTGATTTCGAAAAGCTGATCAAGGAGGAAGCCCGATCCAATGCCGATATCGTTCCATTGATCAGGGCATGCCGGGATGCGGATATCCTGGCCTCCTACGAAATGCGCGGGATATTGGCACTGCAGGGCTTTGAACCGGACGGGAAAACTCCCTATAAAGGAATTATCGCGCCTAAAATACTGGCAAAGCAAATCCTTCTCGGAGCCGAGGTGTACAGACGCAAGAATAAAGTTAACAATAATATAGATAAATTTCTGTCCCAGAACTCCCAGTTGTGCGAGATTCAGTTCCGGCGCTTGAACCGGGTTATATATAGCTTCCGGAGAATCAGGGATATTCTTGGTCTGCTTATCGGGGTGGTAGTTCTTGGCACTGCTTTTTACCTGATAAAGGTTGTGTTTATACCGATCAGCCGTGGAACTAAACTGGCGGCGGCCATTACTTCCGGGGACCTCAGTCGACGTTGGAAATTGAACCGTAACGATGAGCTGGGGCAGCTGTCCGATGCGTTTGATAAGATGGTTAGTTCACTGCAGGAACAGGTTTTCCGGGTGGAAAAACAGAACCGGGTGACTGACCGGCTGATCAGCATTGTTCATCAGGCTGGAATGGGACAGTGGCACTGGGATTTGAAGTTTCATAGTATTGAGTTTGATGAAAACTGTCTGAAGATGATGGGGTATTCGGAAAGTGATTATAATGGTTCCGAAAAAGAATTTTACGACCGGGTGCACCCTGAAGATGTTCCTTTACTAAAAGATTTCTCACTGAGGTTCCGGGACCCGGATCATACGGTTGGACATGCTGAATTCAGAGTGAAGAATAAACATGAAAACTCATGGGTCTGGGTTGAGGCCATCGGGGTGCCGAGAAGGCATCGTTCACACGTTGAGTCGCGTAGAATCTCCGGACTGCTGCACAATATTTCCCGCCGTAAAGAGGCGGAAGCTGAGCGGGTCAGAACTTTTGACCGTTTGAAACAAATCCTTGACGGGATTCCGGCCAGAGTCACGGTTATAAACCTCGAGACTTACGAGGTTCTTTTCCTGAACCAGGCCGCCCTTGATAAATTCGGCAATGTGGTTGGGCAGAAATGCTACGAATCAATGCAGGAATACAAGAAGTCGTCTCCATGCGCTAACTGTCGAAACAAAGAGGTTTTGACCCCGGACGGAAAGCCCACCAAGGGGATATCATGGCAAGAACAGAGTTCATTGGATAACCGCTGGTATGAACACTATTCTCAGGCATTGGAATGGGAGGGAGGAATTATGGCCTCGGTTCAGATTGCTTTTGATATCAATGAATTACGCGAAGCTCAGGATAAGCTGAGCCGGTATTCTGAGGATCTGGAAAAAATGGTGGGAGAGCGAACCTTGGAGATTCAGCGCAAAAATACCGCCTTGAACCAGACTTTGACCGAGTTGCGGGAGGCTCAGGCTCAATTGATTCATGCGGAAAAAATGGCTGCGCTCGGACACCTTATTTCAGGTATCGCGCACGAGATCAATACCCCGCTTGGAGCCATCCGGACTTCCAATGAAACATTGGAGAGTTCTTTTGGAAAAGTGTTGGGCTCATTACCTTATCTGGCTGACCATTTCAGTGGAGAGGACCGGGAAATCACCGGAAAACTTATTGCCGCGTCCGCAAAAGCCGGCATGGATACTCTGACTATGCGCGAAAAACGCGAGTTGAGGAAGCAGGTTAGTTCGCAGCTTGAGGATATGGGCGTGCCGGAGCCACGGGCGAGCGCGTCATTGATCATTAATCTTCAGTTGACGGATTACATTGAGGAACTAGTTCCTCTTCTGAAAGACGAAGACGCGGAAACTCTGCTCAATGCGATCCAGAGTATCACCAATATACAACGCAGTACCGCGATTATAACTACCGCGGTCAACAAGGCGGCGAAAACGGTTTTTGCTTTGAAGACCTATGCCCATACCGACAGCACCGGCAGGGAGATTCGAACCAGTCTGACCGAGAATGTGGACACGGTTCTGGTTCTTTATCATAATCAGATCAAACATAATGTTGAACTGATATGTGACTATGATAAGGATATTCCGGAAATTCTGTGCCATCCGGACGAACTGAACCAGGTTTGGACCAACCTTATTCATAACGCTTTGCAGGCAATGGAATACAAGGGGACTTTGAAGGTATCCATCAAAAAAATCAATGACACGGTTGCGGTTGCGGTTAGTGACACAGGTTGTGGAATTCCGGATGAAGTGATGCCGCGAATTTTCGAGCCCTTTTTCACTACCAAGTCGGCCGGTGAAGGCAGCGGGCTTGGTCTTGATATCGTTAAAGGCATTGTCGAGAAACATGGCGGAACGATAAAAATCGATTCCACTGTCGGGCAAGGTACTACTTTTACTGTGACTCTGCCGTTGCATAGAATTCCTTAACAATTTAAATTCAAACAGGAAATATTATTAATATGTCTAAAATACTTGAGTCCAGAATGGACCAATTCAAATCAATCGATATCTATCCGGTGATTTCAAGCGAGTTTACGCTTGACCGGGACGTTATATCAGTCCTCAAAGCAATTGCTGAAGGCGGCGCGAAGATCGTTCAGCTGAGAGAAAAAAATAAAAGTAAACGTGAAATCCTCGAACTGGCAGGAAAGTACCGGGAAATTACCGCAGAGTTCGGCATGCTGCTGATTATTAACGACCACGTTGATATTGCGCTTATTGTCGGCGCCGACGGCGTGCATCTTGGTCAGGATGACCTTCCAGTCGAGGATGCCCGGAGCATTGCGCCTGATTTGATCCTGGGATGTTCAACCCATAACTTTGAAGAGATTGCTGATGCCGAAGCGGTTGGCGCTTCATATATTAATATAGGCCCGATCTACCCGACCGGAACAAAGCAGGTAAATTGTGATGCGCTTGGAACTGAATATCTGAGCCGGGCGGCAAAGAAGACGTTTTTGCCTTTCACGGTGATGGGGGGAATCAAGGAGCGCCATATCCCGGATCTTAAAGCCGCCGGGGCGTCAAGAATTGCGATGGTAACCGAGATTACCCAGGCCGAAGATATTACCCGCAGGGTTAAGGAACTTCGTAAAAGAATACTTGATTGTTAAGCTTTTGCCGTTTTCAATTTGCCTGTTGTTTTGATATAATTTTCAATCTACTGATACTGTTTAGCTTATAAAATCAGTTTTGTTAGATTACAGATAAACTCTATAAAAACATTTCAAAAAACAACAAAAAAGAGCAAAAAAGCTGTAAATCGTTGAAAAAAAGGTAATAATTACGTTAATTTTCCATTTGGGCTATTGACTCTGACACTATTTTGTTGTATAATCTCTTTCGCGTCTTTACCCATTATTGTTTTTTATTAAACAGATGGGGGTGTTCCGGAATTCGACTGATTGGGTTAATTGCCGGTCGCATGCCGAGGATGATCGTTGGCCTCGTTAATCATTCGATCAAAAATATATCTGCGAATAACGAAAGTTTCGCCTTAGCCGCATAAGTTCGGCTACATCTTCCCCCTGACGGGCGCTAAGGGACGAAGATGACATGAAGCGTCCTGGCCGTGGAGTTCCACTTTCCGGCTCCAGGTAAGATCGCAGGATGGTTAGTCAGAATGCAGGCCTGTCCATCGGCTTGGCAATATGACGATAAACCATAAAGATGGAATATGCATGTAGACGCCGTCATGTCGTCCATTCAGGACGCGGGTTCGACTCCCGCCACCTCCACCAGCTGAACGTTGCTGTGTGAGAAGAGGGTATCGTATTGTCAGGTTGGCCATGAACTGACATGACGATGATTTTGTTCAATAGTATTATCATGGTGAAAGAAGGAAATAGATATGAATATCTATGTCGGAAACATTTCCTACCAGGCAACAGAAGAAGATCTCAAACAGGCGTTTGCCGCCTATGGAGATGTCGATTCGGCGAGAATCATCACTGACAGAGAAACCGGCCGTTCAAAGGGTTTTGGTTTTGTCGAGATGGCTAACGACGAACAAGCAAAAGCAGCCATTGAAGGCCTCAACGGCACCGAGATTGCCGGACGCTCAGTTACAGTTAACGAAGCTCGTCCGCGTCAGCCTCGCAACGACCGTGGTGGAGACCGCGGCGGACGTGGTGGATTTGGTGGCCGTCGCTACTGATTCTCTGCGAATATTCCTTTAGGAATGACAGACCGGAAAGTTTTCTTTCCGGTCTTTTTTTTTGCCTTAATTATACATTCAGGGTCTTCCTTGAACTATATTTAACTTCAGTTTTTTTCCTAATTATTAAGATTATACCTATTGACATTTTCTCCTTTTTGAGTTATTATATAAATAACATTAACATAACTTATATATATAAGTGAATATGAAAAGCGTCGATAGAATCAGAAATTATATTAACAAGCAGAAAAAGCTCGGTGTGATAAAACCGGGAGATAAACTGCCGTCGTTTAATGAGCTGATGGAAATGTTCAACGTCAGTTACCTGACGGCATCATCCGCTATCAATACATTGGCGAATGAAGGGCTGGTTGAAATCAAAAGAGGCAGTGGTTCTTTCCTGAGCGGCGCTAATGAACTGAAAATTCTGATCAACGTTCAACCATCAACTCTCTCTTTTTCTGCCCTCGAGAAAATACTGAACAAGCATTTGGTCAATGCCAACCTGCATATCGACTTTGAGATTCGCAACGTACAGGATCTGGCGGATCCGGTCGAAGCGCTTAAGATCGGACGTGAATACAAAGCCGCTATATCATCACATCCGGCTTTAGTCAATGAGCAGGAACTGCCTCCGTCCCTGCTGACGGAATTTCCGGATTATAAGGAAGTGATGTCGAATCTCATCACTACTGACGGGGTTTCTTACGAATACTGTCTGCCATTCTATTTTTATTCACATCAAATCGGCGTAAACCGGACATTGTTGAAGCGCACCGGATATTCGATGGCGGATTTGACAATGGATTTCAGCTGGTGGGACGGGTTCGTAAAAAAGTGTCGGGAAATCGGAATAGCTCCTGCCAGTGTTGATTATATTAAGCACGGCGGCTTGCTGTTTCAGGATTTTCTTCCGTTGCTCCTCTCATGGATTCCTTATGATGAGGAGAAATATGAAAAAGGTGAGGCGTTGCTCAATACCCCTGAGGGGAAGCGTCTTTTGAAAGTTATCAAGGATACGGAACTGGTTTTTTCGTCCCGGAACGTTAAGGATAATTTCTTCCTTGATGGTGCGGTTCTATCTCCTTGTGTCGGCAGCTGGCTGACAGTACAAAACGGCTCGCCTGATCATCCTGAGAAAATGGTGGATGATCTGGACTTTCTGCCGTACCGGAATCCTGATGGACAAAAAATGAACATCATGACGACGGTGTGTCTGAAGTCTTATATGCGGCATGATATATCGCTGAACGAGCGTAAGCGGGTATGGGAATTGATGAAGATCATGGTTTCCAGAGAGTTTCAGATGGATTATTGTGCGATGACTGGAGTAGTCTCAGCCAATAAGGATATTCTCCCGACAGAGCATTTCTGGAACCGTGAAAACAAATACCCTGATTTTTTCCCTGATAATGGCAGTCAAGTAATCTATCCGAAAACTATTTTTTCAATGAGCCGGATCGCTATGCTCTCCGTTCTTTTGGAAAATTTTAAAATATATGATCATGATCTCGAGGAAACTTTGACGCGGATGGATGTCAAGAAAAGGCATTATTCCACGGACGCATTTCCTGAATCGTGAAAATGAGTGATGCCGTGGTCCATGGAGGCTGAAAGCCTCCCGGTTTCGCTTGACAAAATCGGCTGTAATAAATTCAGCCTGTAGACATGTGTTGATAAATTAAGGATTCGAGTTTATAATCACAACAACAGTGGAGGATAGAAAATGTATCAGAAACATAGACGGTTCACGCTTATTGAGCTCCTGGTGGTCATTGCCATCATTGCGATTCTCGCGTCAATGATGCTGCCGGCATTAAACAAGGCCAGAGACAAGGCGAAGTCCATTAAATGCATTAACAAATTAAAGCAGATCGGAACGTGTAACAATTTATACACTGCGGACTGGAACGGATGGATTGTTCCAAACGGCAAGATGTGGAGCGCGCCTCCCTGGATGGAGTGCTTTACCACCCTTAACTATGGCTTGAAATACAATGTCAAAGATAGCGGAGATTATATTTGTCCCAGCGAAACTGTAAAGGCGAAATGGGCCACGGGGTACTATATGTTCGGGCATTATACCGCCAATGGGAAGCTGACCGGATGGATCGAGTCGAGCGGTAATGTTCGGGAAGAACAGCGAAAAACGAGTAATGTCCTGAAGCCGACTGCCGTAGTGTTTGCCGGAGACGCTTTTGTATACTGGCCGGTCGCCGACCGGTCTACCTATTTCTCCTTCCGTCATGGCGGCGGCGATTCCCGTAACAATAGTCCTACGAGCGGGAATTGCGACGTTCCTTCCTATCGCGGACAAACTAACCGGGTATATTTTGACGGTCATACTGAATCAAAGGCTTATAGGGAATTTCCGTTAAACCGCTTTGAAGAATTCAACACTGGAATCAAATAATAGTATTAGGGCATGGATTGATGAATATTTTTAAGATGACTAAAAAGCGTTTTGTTTTTGCCGCTCTGGTAATCAGTGCCGGTATCTTGAATGGGGCTTTGCCGGAGTATAAACCGCCCTTTGCCGTAAATGAACTAAAGCGGGTAAAGCCGGAGTTGAAGATCGGTAATTTTATTATTAAAGGTAAAGCTTATGAGCAGCCGTCTCTGGTTGCAGGACACAAGCGGATCGGGTTGCGCGAACTTTATGGAAAGTACCGGGCCGACCGGGATTACCTGATCGGTGTGTATGTCGACAAGGAAGAGGTTTTTCGTATTTGTTTCTGGGGCTCTTATCGAGGGAAAGACAAATGGGGTTTTCCCTTTCGATCCCTGCCTGATTCTCCCGCGAAAGTGCGTTGGTCAAAAGAAGATAACTCGATCAGCTACAGCAAGGCATATCAACTGCCGGACGGCTCTAAAGCGATGTTCTCCTTTCAGTTGAAATCGCTGCCTGGTGGTAAAGTCGCACTTACCTGGAAGCCTGGAATCTCTAATGAAAAAATGAAAAGTATTCGTGGCTATTCGCTGGCTCCATGGTTGGAGTTGCCGAACAACTACCGAAGTAACCGGATTGAAATAAACGGGAAGCTGTTTACTCCCTCACCAAAAGAAAAACTTGCTGAAACAAGGGGAAAAGAGCAGGAATCTTACAAAGGTGCGGTGAAAGAGGTCACTTTCAATAAAGTCACTCCGGAAAAGAAGATAAGTGTAATTTTTCACGGAGCTTACGGAACGCTGCGCGAACGCTATTGGAGTGATAAGAATATCCAGGCAATGATTCGTACCTGGCCGAAGCCATGGGATGATAATCGCAAAATCATCATCGACTTCGGTTCTGTTTTGCCGCAGGAAGAGCACCCTCCGGCAATCAATGGGATTGACTTCTGGAAAAGTGACGCGACTCATGTCCCCGTGGCTCCGACCCGGAATCTCATGCCGAACGCTTCGTTTAATCAGGGTCTGCGCTATTACAGCTGGATGTATGGCGGGGCAAAATATGCCCCCTCCGATATCCGCCGCTATTCCATTGCTCCCAATGACGGGAGAAACGGGGGCAAATGCCTGTTGATAAATCCGGTCCAGGGAGCAAGTGCCTCGCTGCGTTCATTCCCGTTGCCGTTGCGAAAAGGCAAGACTTATACCTTCAGTTGCTATGCGAAGGGCGAATATGATGGTCAGCGCTTTGCCTTCTGTCCGATTTCGGTTTCAGCTAAGCAGTTCCCTCACTCCTGGCAAAGGCGCAAAGAGTCCATTCACCGTTTGACCAAAGAGTGGAAGCGTTATTCCTATACCTTCAAATATCTCACCGGGGCAGTTTGTGTACTGTTCAGCAACCTGTCCGGGAAAAAGCTTTGGATTGATGACGTTCAGGTGGAAGAGGGCGCAAAAGCTAGTGATTTCGTCACGGTTCCAATGGATGGGAATCTTTTGACCTCAGACCCCGACAACCTGATCGATAAAAAAAATAAGATCGACGCAAAGTTTATTACATACGGAGGGAGTGGTAAGATTCGGCTTACGCTCTATAATTTCTACCGGAAAAAACTTTGGGAAGGGGAATATAACGTCAAATCCGGGGAAACAGTTCCGCTGCCATTTGACAAAATAGAAGTCGGAACCGGTAATTTCGTCCTCAAAGCATGCTTTTTGCAACGCCCCGAGCTCCTTGAGCTTTTGCTCCTCTAACTCA
>MDTD01098245.1_pt1 | contig 38720 bp, 33 predicted proteins | sample 811221 | NCBI WGS metagenome assembly MDTD01 (sample SAMN05326646, study PRJNA326480) | marine metagenome | isolation source: seawater | place: Pacific Ocean: South West | collected 2011
CGCGCGCGGCGTGACGAAGTCGATGGATGGGTGTCCGAGTGGACCTCCTGCCATACCCGGTCCGAGATTTTCACGACCCTGAGCGAGGCGCATGTGCCGGGCGCCCCGGTGCGTACGCTGGCAGAGGTCGTGTCCGACCCTGACATGCGTGCCCGCGGCATGATCCACGACTTTCCGCATCCCGAGCTGGGCACGGTCCCTGTTCCGGGGCTGCCCATGCGTTTCGCGGGGCACGCACAGGTCGCGCCTGTTCCCGCACCCGCCGCAGGCGCCGATACGGCGCGCATTCTGACTGCATTGAACCAGGAGCAGCCTTCTGCTCAACCAAAGGACACCAACTGACATGTTCAAGCTCGATCCGGAATTGGCAGATTTTCGTAACGAGGTACGCAAGCTGGCCGAACGCGAGTTTGCTGCCAACGCCGCCCATTGGGACGAAAGAGAGGAGTTTCCGGCTGCGAACCGCGACAAGCTGGCCGAACTTGGCTACCTGGGCATGTTCATCCCCGAGGAATACGGAGGTTCCGGCGCGCCGGTGATCCAGGGTACGGTGTTCTTGGAAGAAATGGCGCGGGTCTGTTTCAACACGGCGCTGGTCTCGCAGCTCTACCTGAACGGTCCATCGCGGGCGATCAGCGTTCTGGGCAGCGACGAACAGAAAAAGCGGTTCCTGCCAGACATGGCGGCAGGCAAGAAATTCATCGCAATCGCCATCAGCGAACCCGAGGCCGGATCGGCCGTGACCGACCTGCGCACCACGGCTACCAGGGACGGCGACGGATGGGTGCTGAACGGCAACAAATGCTGGTCCACTGGCGCCCATGTGGCCGATTATGCATTGGTCTTTTGCCGTTTCGGCAAGGCCAGTGGCGCGAAGGGGATCGGCGCCTTTGTTGTCGACCTGAAGAAACCCGGCGCGCGGATCGGCCACATATCGCTAAAGATGGGAGGCCGGGGCCTGACCGAAGCCGAGATCATCCTTGAAAACTACAAGGCCGGTTCCGAGGACGTTCTGGTCGAGGGGGATCCGGAAAGTTCGCGCTCCTTCGCGCTCTTGATGAGCAGTTTCGGACCCGAGCGGGTGGGCAACGCAGCGATGTGCGTTGGGCTGGCGCAAGGCGCTTTCGATGCGGCCAAGGAGTATTCCGAGATCCGCCATCAGTTCGGTCGCCCGATCAAGGAATTCCAGGGCCTGCAATGGAAGATCGCCGACATGGCCACGCAGATCCATGCCGCGCGCCTGATGGTCTATCGGGCCGCGACCAACCCGGCTCCGAACGGCTTTCCTGATCCGATGGATGCGACCATGGCCAAGCTTTATGCCAACGAAATGGCGCAGAGGGTCACAAACGAAGCGCTGCAGATTCATGGTCATAACGGCTATACGCGCGAATACCCGCTGGAGCGCATGGTGCGGGACGCGCGCGGCTTCGCGCTTGGCGGTGGCACGGTCGAAATCCTGCGCAATACGATCGCCGCCATGGTCTATGGCCACAGCTTTGACCAGCGGCGGGGGTAGGGCGGATGCATCCCTCTTTGTTGACGGCGGAACAGACTGCGCTGAAGGATGCCGCACGCAAGCTGGCACATGGGGAATTCCGCGACCGCGCGGCGCGCTGGGACCGCGAAGGCATCTACCCCGAGGAAAACCACCATCGCCTGGGCGAGCTTGGCTATCTGGGCATGACCATCCCCGAGGAATATGGCGGCGGCGGCGTTTCGCTGGTGGATTGCTACCTCGTGATCGAGGAACTGGCGAAGGTGGATTTCAATACCGCGCTGATCGTTCACGATCAGAATGTCTCGCCCCGGATCATCGCCGCCTGCGGCAGCGACGCGTTGAAACACGCCTTCCTACCGCGCTTCGCGGCGGGCGAGATCGAATGCGCGATATCCTGGACCGAGCCCGAGGCCGGGTCGGACGCCACCGCGGTGACGACTTCGCTGCGCCCGGACGGCGACGGGTTTGTGCTGAACGGCGGCAAGATCTTTACCACCTTCGGCGACAGGGCCGATTATCTTCTGGTCTATGCGCGGTTCTGCGAAAGCAAAGGCGCGCGGGGCATCGGCACCGTGCTGGTGGACCGACAGAGTCCCGGCGTCACGGTTAACATTCTTGAACAGAAGATGGGTGCGCGCGGTTGCAACGAATGCGAGATCCATTTTGACGATGTGCGGGTGCAGGCCGAAAACATCGTGACGGAAGGGCTGGCCGACAAATCCAGCGGCTTTGTCCGCCCGCTGGGCGTTTACAACGCCACGCGGGTCGGCATGGGGATCCTGGCGCTTGGTGTTGCCGAGGGGGCGTTCGACCTCGCGCGCGACTACATGAAGGCCCGCCGACAATTCGGGAAGGCGCTGTCCGAAATGCAGGGGCTGCAATGGATGATGTCGGACATGAAGGTACAGATCGAGGCCGCACGGTCGCTGTGCTACACGGCGCTGTCGCTGATCGACCGCGGCCAGCCCGATCCGACACTGTCTTCGATCGCCAAGGTTCAGGCCACCGAAATGGCGCAGCGCGTAACCCATGAGGCCATGCAGATGTTCGGAGGCTACGGCTATTTCGGTTCGCTCCCGTTGGAGCGGATGGTGCGGGACGTGCGGATGCTGACGATCACCGGGGGAACCACCCAGATACACAAGAACGGGATTGCACGGACGTTGTTTACTGACTGACGAATATTCGCCACCGGGAGAGGCGGTCATGGCAAGTGACATCACTGTTGAACGCAAAGAAGGCCTGGCCGTCGTGTCGTTGAACCGGCCGGACAAGCTGAATGCGCTGACCCTCGAAATGCGGGTCGAACTTTTGGATGCGTTTCGCGATATTCAAACCGACTCCCAGATCCGGGCAGTACTGCTGCGGGCCGAGGGCCGAGCCTTTTGTGCGGGAGCGGATATTTCGACCATGGGCAAGGACGATGTCTGGGGCGATCGTGCACGTTTGTACAGGGCACACCAGATGATCCTTTCCATCTTCAATTGTGAAAAGCCTGTGGTCGCCGCAGTGCGCGGTCCGGCGGTGGGGATCGGTTTGAGCATGGCGCTGGCCTGCGACGTCCTACTGCTCTCCGAGACGGCACAACTTGGTCAGGTCTTTCGCAAGATCGGCCTGGCCCCGGATGGCGGAGCGGCGTTTTTTCTTCAGAACCTGATCGGTCGGCAGCGCGCGACGGACCTTGCCTATTCTGCCCGGCTGGTGTCGGCCGATGAAGCCCTGAGCCTGGGATTGGCAAGTCAGGTTCATCCCGATGATGCCCTTGACACGGCGGCGGCGGATTATGCGGCGGATCTGGCCGCGGGACCGACCTTTGCCCTGGCCGGTACCAAGCGGCTGATGCGCGCGGCGATTCAACCTTCGCTAGAGAGCTTTCTTGAGACAGAAGCCATCATTCAGGGGCAAATCATCAAGAGCGCAGATCACGCCGAAGGCATCGACGCATTCCTGAACAAGAGAAAACCGGTTTTCCGCGGCACCTGACCAAGCGGTTTGCGTCCTTATCATGACAGGGAAGAAATGAGGATGGAAACAGTAATTGCACGACTTGGCTGGGTGTCGCGGATTATCACCTATGTCGCGACTGCCCTGGCGGCGCTAATGATGGTCCACGTCACGTTCGATGTTGTTCTGAGCCAGTTTGTCGCCGAACCGATGCCGGGCACGGTGGACTACGTATCCTATTATTACATGGTGGGGCTTGTCTTTCTGCCGCTCGCCTTCGTCGAGTTCACCAACGAGCATATCAAGGTCGATCTGATCCATGGTCAGCTGGGCCCCGGCGCGAGGACCGTTCTCGACATGCTGGCGCTGGCGCTGTCGGCGGTGTTCTACGGCCTCCTGACTTGGCAGACCTGGATAGACGCCGTCGAGAAATTCATGGTCGGAGAGCGGTCGATGGGAATGGCCGCCCTGACGATATGGCCCGGGCGGTTCTTTCTGCCTCTGGGGGCGGGATTGATGGTGCTTCTTCTGCTGGCCAAGCTGATTCAACGTCCGTTCACCGATGCCGGTATGGCGTCTCCCGATCACGACATGTATGAGTAGGAGCTGAGCGGTGAGCTTTTTCCAGATCGGTCTTTGCGGCATCGTCACTGTGATCGTGCTGGTATTGTTGCGCGTTCCAATCGCGGTTGCACTGGGCATCGTGTCCTTCTTTGGGTTCTGGGCCATGTTGGGCAGCGGTCCGGCATTCGGCCTTCTGACAGCGGTGCCCTACGATTTTGCGGCGCACTGGACCCTCAGTTCGATCCCGATGTTCCTTTTGATGGGTTACGTCTGCTATCAGACCGATATCACGCGCGGGATTTTCAAGGCCGCGCGGATCTGGCTGTCGTTTTTGCCCGGCGGGTTGGCGGTGGCCAGTGTGGGAGGGGCTGCGCTGTTTTCGGCGGCGGCCGGTTCCAGCCTTGCTTGCGCTGCGGCCATGGGACGGATCGCAGTGCCGGAAATGCTTAAGCGGAAATATGATCCTGGATTGAGCACCGCCGTCGTGGCTGCGGCCGGGACGATGGGCTCGCTCATTCCGCCGAGTATCCTTCTGATCATTTACGGTATTTTTGCTGAAGTCGCGATCAGCAAGCTGTTTCTTGGCGCGATCGTGCCGGGCCTGCTGACGATGCTGGGCTACGCGGCGGTGATCATCATTCGCGTGCGGATCAACCCCGAACTTGCGCCTCCGCTGGACGAACGCTCGACCTGGTCGGAGCGATTTGAGGCCCTGGGCGAAACATGGCCTTTGTTATTGTTGGTGTTGGGCGTGTTTGGTGGATTGTTCTCAGGGCTTTTCACCCCCACACAAGCTGGTGCGGTCGGAGCTGGGATGTCCTTCATGATTGCGGCGGCGCGCGGCACTTTGAACTGGAAAACCTCGAAGATCGCGCTCCTGGACACTGCAAAGATGACTGCGGCGATCTTCATCATCGCCGTCGGGGCCAACCTGTTTTCGCGATTCCTGGCGATCAGCGGTGTCCCCGAGGCGATGACGGATCTGGTGGTCGATATGGGGGCCAGCTATCTGATGCTGGTCATCGGCACGGCGGTGATCTTTTGCCTGCTGGGGATGATTCTCGACCCGCTCGGAATCCTGCTGCTGACGCTGCCGATCCTTCTGCCGATCTACGAGGCCAACCACATCAGCCTGATCTGGCTGGGCGTTCTCGCGACCAAGCTCGTCGAGATGGCTCTGATCACGCCGCCGGTGGGGCTGAACGTCTTCGTAATCAAGGGCATCGTCGGAGACTCGGTCCCGATTTCACTGATTTTCAAGGGTGTCTTGTGGTTTCTGGCTGCAGATGTGGTGGTCCTGATCATCATGATCGCCTTTCCCGAACTGGTCATGTTCCTGGCTGAACTTGGCAAGTGATGCGGTCGAAGGGGCCGCAGCGAATCCCGCATGACAGCGGGGCAATGAAACAGAGGAGGAGGATACCAAATGAAACTGACCAAGACGCTGGCCCTGATGGCAGCGAGCGCCGTCCTTGCGGCAACACCGGCCCTGGCCGAGAAACGGGTGACGATAACCAACTGGGTTTCGCCCAATCATGCGACATCGCGCGGTCATGCCGCGTTTGCCGAAATGACCGAGGCTGAATTTCCCGACGCCTTCGACTTCAAGCTGTTTTCCGGCGGTGCCTTGCTTGGCCCCAAGCCGACACTGTCCGGCCTGCGCGACGGTGTTGCCGATGTCGGTCTGCTGGCGCTGACCTATTTCCGCTCGGAAATGCCCTATGCGCAGTTCGTTGCCGATTTCGCCCTTCTGGGCGAGGACCACTATGCGATGGCCGGTGCGACCAGCGAGTTCGTGATGCTGCACTGCCAGCCCTGCAAGGACGAGTTCGCCCAAAACGGCATGGTCGCCCTCAGCGGGATCAGCACCGCCCCATATGTGCTACTGACGACCGAACCGATCGTGGATATCGAAGACATGAAAGGCGTCAAGATACGCACCGGTGGGTCGGTCTGGGATCGCTGGTCGACACGCCTGGGCGCACAGCCGGTGAACGTGCCGTCAAGCGAGATGTACGACACCATGAGCCACGGCGTCGTAACCGCCGCGGTGCAGCCGGTCGGGGCGCTCAAAGGGCACAGCCTGATCGAAGTTGCCAAGCACCTGACCAAATTGCCGCTGGGCACCTATCATTCCGGTTCGATCTTTGCCATAAGCCCCAAGTTCTGGGCTTCCCTGTCACAGGAGGAACGCGAAAAGTTCGCCAGGAACCTCCCCGAGGCCGTGGCGCAGACCGAGGTGTATTACGAAACCGACGATCTCGAGGTGCTCGAAGAAGCGGTCGGCCTGGGGCTGACGGTTCACGAGCCCTCGCCGGAATTCCTTCAGGATCTCGTTGATTTCCGCGCTGCCGATCTGGAGGAAATCGCCCGCATCAGCCGTGAAGAGCGCGGGATCGAAAACCCCGAGGCGCTTATCGAGACCTATCGGGGCCTGATCGAAAAATGGCATGGCCTGGTAGAGCCGCTGCATCCGATCCGCGAAAACCCGCAGGTCTATGCCGATCTTCTGCAGCAGGAGATTTACTCGAAAATCGACCTGGCCGCCTACCCGAACTGAGCCCCGGCCGACCAAAAAGCAAAGCGGCCCCCGATCCAGAGGGCCGCCTTCGTCTTTCATGGATCACAGCGTCGATTCGGTGCCCAGGATATTCGTCACCTGGCTGGACAGAACGCCGCCATTCCCGTGAGCAAGGGCCAGCTCGGCCCCGGAGATCTGGCGGTCTCCAGCATCGCCGCGCAGTTGCCGCACCGCCTCGACCAGCGTGAAGATGCCGTACATCCCGGGATGCACGCATGACAGACCGCCACCATTGGTATTGACTGGCAGGTGACCGCCGGGCGCGATGCCGCCGTTCGCCACAAACGCACCGCCTTCGCCTTTCTTGCAAAAGCCCAAATCCTCAAGAAACAGGATCACGTTGATGGTGAAAGCGTCGTAGAGCTGGACCACGTCGATGTCTGCGGGATTGACGCCAGCCATGTCCATCGCGGTTTGACCTGATTGCGCGGCCCCCGTGACGGTCAGATCTGCCATTTCGGAAATGTCGCGGTGCGTCGTGCCCTCGCCACCACCCAGCAGATACACGGGGGGCCTGGGATGATCCTTCGCCGTCTCGACCCGCCGCATCACGATCGCGCCGCCGCCATCGGTAACGAGGCAACAGTCGCGCACCCGCAGCGGGTCTGAAACCAGCCGCGAAGCGATGACATCCTCGCGCGTCAACGGATCGCGCATGAAGGCTTCGGGGTTCTTTTGCGCCCATGCGCGTGCAGCCACCGCCACGTCGGCCAACTGTTCGCGCGTGGTGCCGAATTGCGTCATGTGACGGTCTGCGGCAAGCGCATAGGAGGATAGCGGGAACAACGGCCGGTAGGGCGCCTCGTAGGTCGGCAGGCCAAGCGCGGTCATCAGCTTGCCCGAGGCGGTGCGTTGGTTCGATCCGTAGCAGATCAACACGGTATCCGCGAGCCGCAATTCGAGCAGCATCGCGGCCCATAGCGTATGCGACAGGAACGACGAACCGCCCATGCGGTTGTTCATCGTGAACTTGGGGTTCAACCCCAGTTCCTGCGCCAGCGTCAGCCCCGACAGCATGTCCAGCGGCTGGCAGGTGGCAATGGCGTTGACCTCACCAAGCGCAATCCCTGCGTCGGCCAAAGCGCCATGCACCGCCTCGATTGTGATCTCCATCGAGCTCTTGCCATGGGCCTCGCCGCAGCCCGCCAGCGCGGCGCCGACGATGGCGGCCTTTCCACGCAAGCTCATCGCGCGCCTCCTTGGGGCCGGAACACCACCGCAGGCTCTCCGCCCGCGCCCTTGCCCACAAACGCGGTCACCTTCAGCCCCGCGGCAAGCCGGTCATTGTCGATGCCATCGACGCGGGACATCATCCGCACACCTTCTTCCAGATCCACCAGCACCACGTTGTAGTCGCCGCCCTTGTCGGGCTTGCGGCGGACGATGGTCCGGGCATGGACGGTGCCGCGGCCCGAAGGCGCGACCCAGCCCAGATCCGCGCTGCCGCAGGCCGGGCAGATCACGCGCGGATGAAATACATGGGCACCGCAGCCACCGCATTTCTGAATTTCGAAGACGCCCTCAGCCAGTTTCGCGGCAAAGACAACATCCGGCCCGGAACCTTTCCCAATGCCAGTCATCTCAGAACCCGATGTGGAACCCGCCGTTCACGCTCAGGTGCTGGCCGGTGATATAGGATGCCGCGTTGGACAACAGGAAACAGACGGGCTGCGCTACTTCTTCAGGGGTGCTCATCCGGCCCATCGGAATCTGCGCCATGTACTTGTCGACGAACTTGTCGGAGCGGATGGTCTCGGTCATCGGTGTCTCCACCATTCCGAAACAGACCGAATTGACGTTGATCCCGTAACGGCCCCATTCGCGGGCGGCGCTCATTGTCAGGCCCAGCACGCCGGATTTCGCGGCGCCATAATTGATCTGACCGATGGTGCCGCGACGCCCGGCATCGGATGAAACATTCACGATGGCGCGGCGCGCAGAGCTTTCGGGGTCTTTTTCGGCCTGATCCCTGTAATAGGTACCCACGGCCTGAAGGCAGGCGAAGACACCGGTGAGGTTCACGTCGATGACCTGCTGCCATGTGGCCCGGTCCATCTTGTGGATCATGGCAGCGCGCACGATCCCGGCGTTGTTCACCAGCCCGTTGATGTCGCCGAACTCGTCGAGGGCGAATTTCACCAGTTTCCCAGGAAAGTCCGGGTCTGCCACATTCCCCACGATGGCGCGGGCATTGCCGCCGATCTGTTCGGCGGTTTCCTTGACGCCGTCTTCGTTCAGATCATTCACCACGATCTTGGCGCCCAGCTCTGCCGCCAGCGCCGCCACGCCACGGCCGATCCCCTGACCGGCCCCCGTGATGATTATCACCTGATTATCCAATGCCATCGGGTTGATCATGTCTGTTCCTCCGCGGTTTTGTTGATAGTGCATTTCATGGGGCGCGGCTGCCCTCGGCCGGCGCGAGAATCCGCTTGATCACCGCGTCGCCATGCGCCAGGCGGCGACCCTCCTGGTTGAGGATCTCGCCTTGCACGAAAACCAGCTTGCGCCCGCCACCGACGAGTCGGGCGCGCGCAGTCAGCACATCGCCCTCGACCGCCGGGCCCACAAAGCTGGTCGTCAGCGACAGGGTCAGGCAGCGGTGGCCGGGCAGGCCCTCGCCCGCGAAGGCTGCGCAAAAGGTCACCGCGTTATCGAGCATGGTCGCAAAGATACCGCCATGCACTGCCTGGGAGCCGTTGAGGTGATCGCGCCTGATCGGCAGTTGCAGCTCGGCCTTGCCCTCGGACCACGAGACAAAGCGCACACCCAGCAATGCGTTGAACGGGGCGGGTATGTCTGGTCTGCCGTCCTGTGCGCTCATCTTACGCTGTCTCCTGCTTGGTCGAGAACATCACGAGAACGACAGCCAGTGCCGCCAGCCCAACACCTGTACCCACCGCGCCAAGGATCGGAACTGCCAGGCCCGCATGCGATGGAAAGGCGAAGGCCAGCCCGGCAATGCCGAGCAGGATCCGCGCAATTGTTCCCATCGGGTCGGATTCGATCCGCCCGACGCCCAAGAGATACCCCTGAACACCGGCGCAGATCAGTAGAATGCCAACACCTGCGCGCAGAACGGTGAGCAGGCTTTCGAGCGGACCGGCTTGCAGGGTGAACGCAGGGTCAAGGACGAAGAAGAAGGGAATGATATAGATGATAGTGCCAAGCTTCATCGCTTCGAAGGCTGCCGCGAAGGGTTTGGCCTGGGCAATGGCCGCCGCGGCGAAAGCCGCCAGCGCGACGGGAGGCGTGATATAACTCAACATGCTCCAGTAAAGGATGAACAAATGGACGCCGATCGGATCGAGCCCGTCAGCGATCAGGGCGGGTGCCAGCGACACCGCGAGGATCACATAGGCGGCGGTCACGGTCATGCCCATTCCAAGGATGAAACTGGTCAAGGCCCCCAGAAGCAGTAGTAGAAAGGTGTTGCCGCCCGCGATGAACAGCAGATCGTTTGCGATAGTCCCGGACATCCCGGTTACGGCCAGGCCACCAACGATCAGTCCGACCGCCGCGAGGATGGCGACCAGTTCGACGAACAGCCGTCCTGTGGCTATCAGGAAGTTCATCAGCTCCTTCCGCCCCCAGCGCGATTTTGAGAGTAGCTGGTTCAGGACAAGGAGCAGCGCGGTCGCATAGAACGGGGCGATGGCCTCGCGCTTGAGGTAGAGCAGCATCCAGATCAGAAGCCCGAAGACGGCGAGAAAGTACCAGCCTTCGCGCAACACCCTGCCGATCCTGGGAAGATCGGCGCGCGGAACGCCTTTGACCCCGTTGCGCGCTGAGTACCCGTCGATTTGCGCGAACAGGCCGAAGAAATAGAGCAGCGATGGCAGCACAGCCGCCACCACGATGTTGGTGTAGTCCGTCGCCAAGAATGTCGCCATGACGAAGGCGGTAGCGCCCATGATAGGGGGCATCAGCACCGCCCCCGTCGAGGCAGCCGCCTCGATCCCTGCCGCATAATTGGGCCTGAAGCCCACCTTTTTCATAGCCGGAATGGTGATCGACCCGGTCGTCAGCACATTGGTGATCACACTTCCGCTCATCGAACCTGTCAGCCCGCTGGTCAGAACGCCCACCTTGGCCGGCCCGCCCCGGACATGCCCGAGCGCCGCAAAGGCGATGTCGATAAAGAACGGACCCGCGCCGGTATGTTGCATCGCGACCCCGAAGATCATGAACCCCACGACAAGATTGACAAAGCTGCGCATCGGTATCCCCAGTACGCTTTCGCCGCTCATCGCGTGGAAAATCGCCGTCTCGACGGGCGTGCGCTGGAAACCCTGGATCGGGCCGGGGGCATAGCTGGCAATCACGGGGTAGATGGAAAACACCAGGATTACCGCGAACAGCATCCAGCCGCCGGTGCGGCGCGCCGCCACGAGCATCAGGAACCAGAAGGCGAAGCTGGCGATCACGGCATGAATGGGCGCGGCGAAATCCCACCCTTTGTTCACCACGCTGCGCCCGTAGTAGGTGAAAAAAGCACAGGTGATCAGAGCCAGCAGGGCCAGAAAGTAATCCCACCATCGCGTTGATCCATAAGGAGCGGTCTTGGAGGAGGGAAAGACAAGGAACACGAGCGGCAGCGTCAGCAGAAGCATCACGTACAAGTAATGAATCTCAAGCAACCGGACGTTCATGAAGAACCCCAGATTGAAGAGATGGTTAACCGACGCCGCGGTCAAAAGCACCGCCGAGGCGACGAGCAACCAGCGAACAAAAGCGGGCATTATGCCCATACCGACCGGTTGCGTCGGCGCGTCCTGTGTTTCTTGTAACATGCCCGTATTCCCGTTGTGTGCTGCGCTGCTTATTGCACGGCGCCGCCTGGACGCCGCGCAATGCCGCATCAGCGGAAAAAGACCTCGTGGCCGGCCTCTTCCAGTGCCTGAGCGCGGGCTTTCATCCATGCAGCGGCGAATTCTTCTTCACCGTCAGGTGCGTCGTCGACAAATCCGCTCCAAGCCTGGGCGAGTACATCTTGGCGCTCCACCAATTTGTCCTGGTGTGCCTGGGCCTCCGGGGTCCAAAGGCCCTTTTCCTTGAAGTAGGCCACGCTGCCATCGCTCCATGGCATCACCCAGGACAGGATCTGGCGATCAAGCGCATATGCATTGGCACCGGGGGCGGCATCCTTGTAGTCGTCAAACCCCGCGTCCATCGCGGCGACGACGTTGCGCACCTCGGTGCTATCCTGATCGGTTTCAGTGACAAGGATCGGGTAGGGGTACAGCGCCATAGACAGTGGAGAGGCAGGGTCGATGGCTGGCCCCACCGACACCATGTGCGGTGTCACGAAGGGCGTCACGCTGGTGTAGCGTTCCCATGCTTCGCTTTGGTCCGCAGGTGTTTCAAGCCATTTGAGGCCGCGCGGGCTCGATTCGATCTGGTAGTTCACAGTGGTTGTCGTCAGAGCAAAGGCCGCATCCACGCGATCTTCGAGAATGCCCTTGAGAGAGTTCACATAGCCCGAAAACTCCACTGTCTCCACGTCGTCCCATGTCAGGTCCCCAAAGGCCAGCAGACCCTCCATGTTGTTGACAATGGCGGGAGAACTGGCGGCGCGGGCGACCCGTTTTCCCTTGAGATCTGCGATCGTGTCGATGCCGGCATCGGCGGCAACAGCGACGCCCAGACCGTAGTCGCCAACTGCCTGAAGAACGGCCCGGATCGGCTGTGGCCCCCATTCAGGCGAGGCAAAAAGGAACACACCTTCAGCCGCGAAATAGGAGGCGATGCCGCATAGGCAGTAATCGACCGTCCCGTTCTTGAGAGGCGTCATCCGGGAGACATCGTTTCGTCCCGGAAGCACGCGGACTGTCGATCCGTATTTGCTACGCATCATGTTGCCGATGGCGATGGAATGCGCATGGCCGGCGGATCCCGTGTCATAGGCTGACCACGCGATCACGTCAGGCAGATCGATGTCTTGTGCGTTGGCCGACGTGGCAATCGCCAGACATGCAGCAGCGATACCTGTTGTCTTGAAAGTCATGATTTTCTCCTCCTTGTTGGTCTTTGTTCCCGGCCATCGCGTTTTCAGATCAAAGCTCTGAAAACGCGACATCCTTGTCTACGCGTATTTCGGGCGGCAGCCCGAGAATGCGTTCTCCGATGATCGTGCGCTGGATCTCGTCCGTTCCCCCGGCGATCCGGTTACCCGGCGCGGTCAGGTATTCGTTGCGCCAGCGCGCCACGTCATCTCCTGTTTTGGCTGAAATACCCGCCGCGGTTCCCGCCAGTTCCATCCCGAAAGCGCCCATTTCTTGCCGCAGCTTGCCCAGCAGCAGCTTGCCGATCGAGCCCTCTTCGCCCGGCGCTTCGCCGCGCGACAGCGATGTCATGACCCGGTAGGACGTGAATTCGAGTCCGCGTTGCCGCGCGATGAAATCGGCAATGCGCGCGCGCACTTCGCCGTCCTCGATAGCCGGGCGGCCGTTCCGTTCGACACGGGCGGCCAGCCCGATCAATTCCTCGGCCCGCGCACCCCCACTGGCGCGGCCAACGGAAATACTGAACCGTTCATTCATAAGTGTGGTCAGCGCTACCTTCCACCCTTCGGATTCGCCGCCCAAACGGGCGCTGTCTGGCACCCGCAGGTTGTCAATGAACACTTCGTTGAAGCTGGCGCTGCCCGAAATCTGGCGAATAGGACGGGTTTCGATGGCCGGGTCGGACATGTCCACAAGGAACATGGTCATTCCCTTGTGCTTGGGTACCTGCGGATCGGTACGCGCCAGCAGGATGCCATGGGTGGAATAATGCGCCCCCGAAGTCCAGACTTTCTGACCGGAAATCACCCACTCGTCGCCTTCGCGGCGCGCGCGAGTGCGAATACCGGCCAAATCGGACCCGGCCGCGGGTTCGGAAAACAGCTGGCACCAGATGTCTTCGCCAGTCAGGGCACGGGGCAGAACTGTGTTTTTCTGGGCATCCGTGCCATGCATCATGACCGTAGGCCCGACTAGCCCGATTCCGATCAGAAAGACGTTGGGCGGCACGGCGTAGCGCCCTTCCTCCTGATTCCAGATCACCTGCTCGATCGGAGTGGCGTCACGGCCGCCGAAAGCGCGGGGCCATGTCAGTCCGGCCCAGCCTGCGTCGGCTTTTCGCGCCTGCCAGTCGCGCGCACGGGCAACTTCGTCGGCGTCTCGGGCCATGAAATGGTCCTGTGTCTTTTCGCTGCCATCGCGGCGGGTTGCGTTGGCATCAAGCCAGTCGCGCGCTTTTGCGCGGAACGCGGCTTCTTCCGGGCTGTCGCTGAAATCCATCTGTCCAGTGTCCTTGTCAGTTACTGGCCAAGGGGCCGTTCGCCAGATCGCAAAGCAGCCGCTCGCGCCATAGATCGGCCGGGCCAAGTTCGGCCTTCAACTGCCAGCCGCGCCGCAGAAACAAATGCGGATCGGCGGCCCAGGTAAATCCGATCCCACCGTGAAGCTGCACCGATTCCTCGGTGGTGAATTGCACTGCATCAAGTGCCGTGAGACGCGCCACCGCGGCCGCTTCGGCCAGCCGATTATCTTTGCTCGCCAGCGCCCAGGCACCAAAAAAGGCGTTGGATCGCGCCAGTTCGATCTTGGCGAACATGTCCGCAAGCCGGTGCTTAACTGCCTGAAAACTGCCGATCTGACGCCCGAATGCCCGCCGCTCGCAGGCATAGGCTTTGGTCATGGAAAGCGCGCGCTCGGCCAGACCAATCTGTTCGAAGGCCGCCAGCACCGCAGCGCCGTCCAGAAGGGTCCGGATCGCCGCGGGATCGGAACCGGGTAGCAATTCGACCGGAGTGTTGTGAAAGACGATCTCGGCCGCCGGGCGTGTGCAGTCGATCGCGTCCAGCGCGTTGATCGACACTGACGGGTCGGACAGATCCACGAGATAGAGGCGCGGGGTGCCGCCTGCGTCCATGGCAGCGACCAGCGCAAATGACGCATCGGCTGCGAACGAAACCGGCGATTTCCGTCCTGAAAGGCGATCCTGCACCACCTTTGCCGACACTCTTTCCGGTGCCAACCCTCCATCCTCGGCTAGCGCGGCGGCGACGATCATGCGGCCTTCGGCGATTCCGGACAGTAGCTCTTCCTTTTGGCTTTGCGTACCCATGTCCTGAATCGCCGGGGTCGCCAAGCCAAGCACGGGGGCGAAGGGTACGGCGGCCAGGCTGCGGCCGATCTCTTCGGCGAGAATGGCCAGTTCGACCGCCCCCATGGCCGAGCCTCCGGCCTCTTCGTCAATCGCAAGGCCCAGCCATCCGCCGTCCGCCAACGCGGCCCATGTTGCGGTGTCGAACCCTTCGGCTGTATCGAGACAGTCATGCGCCACCGCGAGAGTAGCGTGATCGCTCAGCATTCGTGCCAGCGTGCCGCGTATGGCATCCTGCTCGTCGGAAAAACCGAAGTTCATGCTGACCTCCTTCGGATCATGGGCATAGGGCGCCCATCCAGGCAAGGGTAGTTACGCGTTCGGTCAGTCCCAAACGCTATCGGGCACTTGCCGCGCGAAACCACATATGTGCAATAGTGCCGGAACAGTGGCCGATGGACCGCAGGATGTGATTCATCAAGAATGTGCTCAATCGACGTGAAAGCCGCAAAAACGAGCCGGTCAATTGATTGCTGCTGCGCTTGCCGCCTAACCTGAAGAACCCGGGGCTATTACAGGTATGGTCGAGCCCTCTCTGAACATGGAACCGAACAAGGGAATCGTACGAAATGGAAACTGTAGGGCTCGGATTTTGCTATGAAGATTTGCCCGTGGGACGCAGGTTTCGGACCATTGGCCGTACCGTGACCGAAAGCGACATCACGAATTTTGTCAGCGTCACCGGCATGCTTGAGGTTCTGTTCATCAATAGTGACTTCCGGGAAAAGGAATCCGATATTCCCGGTTTTGCCGCTCCGGGTGCGCTGGTCTATACCTTCATGGAAGGGCTGTTGACCCAGTCCACAATGCAACACACAGGCTTTGCCTTTCTGGACATGGAACTCAAGGTCATGGGGCCCACGTTCGCCGGGGACACCATCCATTGCGAGGTCGAGGTAACAGAATCGCGCCGTTCGAAGAGTCGGCCGGACCGTGGATTGGTGCGGACACGAAACAAGGTGTTCAAGCAAACTGGAGAGCAGGTATTGGAGTATACGCCGTTGCGGATGATCAAGGCACGCACGATGGATACTGAGCCGGGAGAGACGTAGGTCTGTTTCGGACAGCGGCGCTGGAGACGTTGATTATGAAAACCGCGCAATCTGACCGAACTGAAGCCGCCGGACCTACATCGGGTGGCCCCCGGTCTCTGACGCGTATTCTTGCCCTCTTCGATATGTTGGCGTACAGCGAACGGCACATGTCTCTCTCGGAACTCAGCAACGCAATTGATTGCCCTAAGAGCAGTTTGCTGGTGTTGCTTCGCCCTCTCACCGAGAAGGGGTACCTGGTGCGCGAGGAAGACAATTATTTTCTGGGCCCGAGGATTTTCCAGTTCGCCCAGTCGATCCTGACCAACCACCCGTTCGAATCGGTCCTGCGCGGGGTGATGAGCGATATGGTCAACCAGACCGGAGAAACCATCCTGTTCGCTGTCCGGGATGGCGAAAATGTCGTTTATTCGTCGGTCGTCGAAAGCCCCCAGCCCGTCCGGTACGTCGCCCAGAAGGGGATCAACCGGCCATTGTTTTGTTCGGCATCGGGACTGGTCATGCTGGCCTTTGACACGCAGCAGGAACTCGACGATTACTTCCGGCGCACCGAATTGAAGCCCCTTACTCCCAATTCGATCACCGACGAAAATGAACTGCGGGGGATAATCTCGGAGATTCGCAAATCCGGGTATGCCAGCACGACTGGAACGGCGCATGTCGATGCTGCGGGTTTCGGGGTTCCGGTCTTTCGTGCCGACGGACACTTGGCAGGGGCCTTGGTGATTGGTGCTCCCTTGGAACGCGCCAAACGAAACAGAAATCGGTATGTGGCCGCAGCCAAAACGGGGGCCGAACGGCTTTCCAGAGCACTAGGCTATCTTTCGGGCCTTGAGAAAACCGCCCTGCACTAGGCGCATGCAGCCCGCCCCTGTTTTCTTACTGCAGGCGGGCTCATCTCAGTCCCAGCCCTCGCGCAATGATACCGCGAAGAATTTCGCGGGTGCCCCCGCGGAGCGAAAACGACGGTACCGCAAGTTCGGTATAGGCCAGAACAGCCGCATAGCTGTCGCGCCCACCAGGCACCGCCGGGCGAGTGACAAGACTGCGGGCCAAGCGCGGAATGTCCTGCTCAAAGAGCGCGCCCAGATCCTTGACGATGGCGGCTTGCAGTGATGGATTCTTTCCCTCGTTCAGCATTCCGGCCACCGACCGTGACATCTGTCGCAGCACCATCAGATGCGCGGACAGACGGCCAATCTCGGCCTGTTGCGCTTCGGTTGCGTCCTCGCGCAGCAATCGGATCAGTTCCTCGATCAGGGCAAAGGACGACAGGAACCGCTCCGGGCCGCTGCGCTCGAAGGCCAGTTCGCTCATGACCTGTGACCAGCCCTCGCCCTTCTCGCCCAGCAGCGCATCGGATGGCAGAAAGGTATTGTCGAACACGACCTGGTTGAAATGATGCTCGCCACCCAGGTCGATGATCGGGCTGATCTGAATGTTGTCGGTGGCCTTGAGATCGACCAGGAACTGACTCATCCCGCCGTGGCGGTCGTCGCTCTTGCCGGTGCGGCAGAACAGGATCATGTAATCGGCGACATGCGCATAGGTTGTCCAGACCTTGGTGCCATTGATCCGGAACCCCCCTTCGACCTCGGTGGCGACGGTACGCGTGGCCGCAAGGTCCGAGCCGGAATCCGGTTCGCTCATCCCGATGCAGAAACACAGCTCGCCCGCGGCGATGCGCGGTACGATCCGACGTTTCTGATCATCGGTGCCCTTGGCAAGTATCAGCGGGCCGCTCTGTCGATCGGCGATCCAGTGCGAAATCACCGGCGCACCGGCGGCCAGCAGCTCTTCGGACACGACATAGCGCTCCAACGCGCTGCGCGCGTGGCCGCCGTATTCCTTGGGAAAGGTCATGCCGACCCAGCCGCGCTGTGCCAGCTTTCGTGAAAAGTCACGGCTGAACCCATTCCACGACTCTGCGCGTTTTTCGGGCGGGAAATCGGCCAGCTCTTTGGCCAGGAACGCGCGGACCTCTTGCCTGAGGTCGTCATAGTCGGTGCCGGGCGGTGGTGGCGGAAACGCGGTGAGGGTCACGCTCGGGCCCCTTGTGCAGTGCTGTCGGTGATGAAATGCCAGAAGGTGTCGTGGGGATTCGACAGGGCGAACCGCCCCAATTTCCTGGTCCAGTCAAGCTCGGTGCCGAACTCGTCGCGCCAACTCCAGATCCGCTTGGTGAAATGGTGAAGCGAATGTTCCTGGGTATAACCGATAGCCCCATGAATCTGGTGGGCCAATGCCCCGACCTTCTCTGCGGCTTCTCCGGCGCGAATCTTGGCTGCGGCAACGGTCAGGGCAAAGGCTGGTGTGTCATAGCTGCCTGCTGCCATCTCGGCGGCAGTGCGCGAGGCGGCGGTTTCTCCGGCCATGGTCGCCAGATTGTGCTGGATCGCCTGAAACTTGCCAATTGGCCGCCCGAATTGCACCCGGTCGTTGGCGTACTGAACGCTCATCTCCAGGATGGTCTCCATCGCGCCGGCGGTGGCCAGACTGCGCACAAGCGCACCGAGCCCGCGCATCCCGCCGATAGGCCGAGCCAAGGGGGCGACATCGGCCTCTGTCAGGGCAAGATCGACCTCGGCATCGTCGCGTGGCATCCCGGCGAGATCCTGCGCCGGGTCCACGGTCAGCTCCTTCACCGGCAAAGACAGGACGTGATCATCGCCGCCCAGCACGGCGATGGTCACGATCCGGTCTGCCCAGCGGGCAAAGGGCACCAGCGTCAGATGCCCCCTCGCATGGATCGTCGCGCCGCGCCGCTCCAGCCGCAGCGCCTCTCCCTCGGCGATGGTCAGCCGGCCGCCGGGCAGGGGCAGATCCGCGCGCGCCAGCATCGCGTTCGCGATCAGGGTTTCAGCCAGTGGCAGGGGCAGGCCATGCGCACCGGCGATGCGCACGAGCCCGAGCGCCTCGGCGGGGGGTACGCCGAAACCGCCTGCAGCCTCGGGCACCAGCGCCATGGCCAACCCGGCTTCCTCGATCCGCGTCCAGAGAGCCTCCGGGCGTTGCCCGGAGGCGGCGGCGGCGCGCAGGCGGTGGGTGACATGATCGCGCAACAGTCGCTCGGCCATGTCATGGATCATCGATTCCATCAGATGGTCCTTTCAGGCGGTGATGGATCGGCGGCTGACGTGCTGTGCTCTGGTTTGTCCTGACGCACATAGGCTGACTGCCCGCTGGGGGCCATCGACTCTCGCAGCGGCGGCAGATGCAGCCGCGTGCGCAGATCCTGACGGAACGCCTTGGTAGCGGGCGGCACACCCCCGTCCCTGCGGTATTTCCCGAGACAATCGGCAATCTTGTCCCGGATCGCGGCAGGTGTCGCCGGATCCGAGGGCGAACCGGGGTGCGCCGCGACCGAGGTTTCGGCCAGGGTTACGTTCCCCTTGCGCAGGCGAACATGGACCGCGCCATGGTCCACGCCGACTCGAACCTGCCCCGCGTCCGGTATGGTTCGGATGCTCACCATGTCCATGAGTCGGCGAACTGCGGGACGATGCGGATTATTGCCTTCGAAATCAGCGAGTCCGACCTGGCCTTGGTGCAGGGCCACGGCGAGGGTATAAGCGGCGCAGAACTTGGCTTGCGTTCCATCTTTGGGATCGGTGACATGCAACGGGACCATGACGCTTTTGGGCACCGTCATTTCGATCACTGACCCTTCGGGCACCGCGTCGCCGCCGCGTTCGGCGTAAAGATGCCGCCCTGCGGCGATCATCCTGTGCGTGAGGTAGCAGCAGGGATACAGCTTACGGGACACAGTGCCCAGGTCGATCCGCGGCTCCACCTCCGCGGGGTCGGCCGCAAGCCCGTCTGGGCCGGCATAAAGATCGAAGAAGCCGCGCGCCGCAAAAATATCAGGAGCGCCTGTGATGTCCGCCTCGGCCATCCGGGCGGCACGCAGTCCGACAAGGGCGGCGTTGCCGGCCTGGATCGGTTTCGCCATGGTGCCGAAATTGATCTGCAACCCCCCGGCCAGCGACGCGGCCAGGGACAGGGCGTTGCGTATCGCGTCGTCGTCGAGGCCAAGCTGATGCGCAACCGCCGCCGCCGACGCCAGGGCCCCGATCGTCGATGTTGCGTGCCAGCCCGTGTCGTAGTGACCAAAACCCAGGATCTGACCGAGCGCGACATTGACGGCTGTTCCTACCGCAAGCGCGGGGGCGATGCGGCTGGCCGTGTCCGGCCGTACATCCGCAATGGCCAGCAGCGCGGGCACGATTGCGACACTGGGATGGGTGACGCTGATCGTGTGGACATCGTCGAAATCGAGCGCATGACCGGCGACCGCGTTGAGGAACGCGGCCTGTTCGGGATCGCCGCCCTCGGCGGCTCCCGCCGGTACTGTCGGCCCGCCCTTGTCGAGCGCCGCCAGTCGGCGAACCATCGGTTCGTGCCACCCGCCATAGATGACGGCCACGGTATCCTCCACGCAAAGCGCAGCCTGCTCGGCGTCTGCATCGCCCAGCAGGTGCGGCGCGCCGACGAACCGCGACAAACGGGTAGTGAAATCGCTGATCATCGTTTTCCTTTACTGACACTGTACATTGCCTCACGAAGGAAGGTGCTATCAACTCTCGGTGCCACTCTTTCGCACATATGTGTTGGAGTAGGATGCTCGCGTTGTGATCCTTGCGGCCGTTGGGCATTCTGGATGTGCATCCTTCATCCGTGTCCGTGCTGGATCGGGGTTGGAGGTGACCGGTAAAGCTTCGGAAAGAAGGGCAAACGTGGCTGAGGGTGTCGGCGTGAAAGGTCGAGAAGACAAGCATGCGAGTGCGGAGAGACCGTTCGAGGCACCGTTGTGTCATTGTCGGCAAGACGATATATCCTCGGAGACCCGGAAGCGCGGCGGTGGGCTCCGCCGGGAATTCGGCCTTGCCATCCCCGCGCTGACACGATGAGCGCTTTGCGTGTCCCTGCTTGTGAAGGTGAAATAGTCGACATCGCATTTTCGCCGTCGTGCCCTGAGCGACCGCATCCGCCGTTGCCTCGCAGACATGACATAACGGACGCCTTCGGAAGACTGGAGGCAGATGTCGTCCATTAAGTCCCTGAAACGTTCCGGCACGCGCAACCGGATTACTGCCGTCTGTCTGCTGTGTTGTCTCGGCGCTGCCATCGTGCAGGGTGTCTTCTTCTCCAGCGTCGCGTCCATCGCGGCCGTGCCGTTCTTCGGCATCTATCTTGCTATTGCGTCCTGCTACATCGCCCGCGTCGGATGGGTGCTGCTTTTCTTCTCCCTCGCGATTGCCCTTGTGGCGCTGGCCGATGGTATTGAAACCGGCGTCTTCGTCGAAGCGGCGGGGCGTGTCGTGTTTCTGTCCGCGCTGCTGACGGCTGTCGCATTCCTGCGCATCGCGGCCACCCAGGACCCGGTTGTGGAGGTTGCCGGTGAATTCCTGACGCTGCAGCCGCCGACCCGCCGCTATGCCTCTCTGGGTGCGGGTGGGCATCTGTTCGGTGTGCTTTTGAACCTCGGCGGGCTTGGTGTGATGCTCGAGATCATCATGAAAGGGCTGGCGGCGCATCGGCATGAAATGGACGAATTCGTGTTCAAGGCCCGCAAGCGAAGGATGGTCAGCGCCTGTATGCGGGGGTTTTCCTCGATCGCTTTCTGGACGCCGTTCGGGATCGCTCTCAATCTGATGATCCTCACGATTCCGGGGCTCGAATGGGCGACTCTGGCCCCCTACGGGATTGCGCTGGCCGGGGTGCTGTTCCTTCTGGGATGGCTGTTCGACACGGTGGAATGGTGGCGCCCGCCCTCGTCGCGCGGCCGGGCACCGGCCCTGACCGGAGACTTGCCGGGCTGGAGCCGTTGGGCCGTCTTGATCGTGTCCGGACATGTCCTTTTTCTGGGAACCGCCGTGGTGACGCTGGACAGGGTGACCCAGTACAGTTTTCAGACCGTGCTGATCACCATCGTTCCGATTTATGCGCTGCTCTGGTCGGCTCTGCGCCGCGGCAGTGGCAGCGTTACCGATATGTCGCGCCAGTTCGTGACCCAGGCACCGGGTTTCGCGAACGAGATGAGCGTCATCGCGTCGGCGGGGTTCATCGGTCTTGTTGCACTGGAAATCGCCCCGGTTGAATGGATTGCCGCCCACCTCGGCTGGATTGCCGCGCGGCCGGTCACGACGGTTGTGCTGTTGATCATGACGGTGTTCCTGACGGGGCTGCTGGGCGTGCACCCGATGATCTCGGTGGTCCTGCTGGCAGAAGTGGTCAAACGCGTCGGCGTGGATGGTTTGTCTCCGCTTGCTCTGGGCCTTGCGCTGGCTGGCGGCTGGAGCAGCATCATCTGCATGGGGCCGGCCATCACGGCTGTCGTTTATGCCTCCTCCATCGTGGGAGAGCGGCCGCTGACCATCGGCTTGCGTTGGAACGGGATTTTCGGCATTGCGAGCATCCTCCTCATCACTCTCATCGTTGGCGGCGGTGTCGCGACAGGGTTGTTCTGACCGGTCTCAATTCCCTTTCAGGACCCGGGCGCAAGCATTCCCACATATGTGTTCGATCAGGCTTTGCGCCAGCCGGAAGGTGCAGGATTGAGTACCGTTAACTAGGATGGGCCTGTGCAAATTTTCAGTGATCTGCAGAAAAAAGTATCGGAGTGGCAAGCCAAACGATGGAAGGCCAAACAAAACCCACACGTCGCAGCAAGGTCACAAGCCTGCAAGACGCAGCACTTCTGGCACGAGGCGCTTTGGAAGAACGCCCCGAGCTTTGCCTCGGCGGTCTTTTCAAGCAAAGCCGCCCGGTCGCGCTGGTGCGCGCGTTGCTGGCCACGGGCGCGGATGGCCTGCATGTGTATTCCTCGCCGGGCGCGGGGTATGACATCGACCTGATGATCGCGTCAGGGGCCGTCGAGCAGGTCTTCATTCCCGGCGTTACGCTAGAGAACCGTCTTTGCCCCAATTTCCGCCGCGCAGTCGAGGCAGGGCAGGTGACCGCCCACGCGCTGGATGCGCTGACCGTGGTGGGCGGGCTGATGGCGGCGGCACATGGTGTGCCGTTCCAGCCAGTCGACGCGCTGCGCGGATCAGACGTTCTGAAATACAACCCGCTCTTGCGCGAAATCGACTGCCCATTTTCCGGTCGCCGCATTCACGCCGTCGGACCGATCCGGCCCAGTGTTACGTTTTTGCACGCGCAGGAAGCCGACCGTTGGGGGAACCTGCGCCATCTCAGTACGATGGTCTATGCCGATCAGCTGATGGCGCGCGCGTCTGACATGGTCATTGCCAGCGTGGACAGGATCGTGCCGGACGAGGTCGTTCTGGACGATCCTTCGCGGGTCACCGTGCCGTCTCATTATGTCGATGCCGTGGTCGAAGTGCCCTACGGAGCGCATCCTACGGCAAGCTTTCCCAACTATGCGATGGACGAGAAACATATCGATGCCTACGCCGACCTGGGCGACGCCGCCCGGACCGGCGACCGCAAAGGGCTGGATGCTTATATCACGCGCCATGTGACCGGACCGAAAAGCCAGGGGGACTACATCGAAGCGGTCGGGGGAGCCAGGCATTTCGCCTGGCTCGAAGCGGAGGCACGGAACAGATGAGTGCGGCGGTTTCCCCACTTGAGCAGATGGTCGTCGTGCTGGCCCGCGACCTGGCCGACGGCGAACTGGGCGCGGCGGGCGCTGCTGCGTTAGTGCCGATGGCGGCAATCGCGCTGGCCCGCGAATTGCATGCACCGAACCTGACGGTCGGCGGCGAGATGTTCTTCAACCCCGAGCCGGGGCGTCTGTATCCGTCAATGCTGGACGATCGTGCCCTTGGCCGCTGCGAGGCCGCCGAGACCTTCATCGAGTTGTTCGGCCACAGCCATCACGGGCTGGATTTTTTCTTTCACAGCGGCTTGCAACACGATGTTTATGGCAACATCAACCTGCACCACGTCGGCGGCACACTGCACGCGCCAAAGATGCGCGGGCCGGGGGCGGCAAACCTGTCCTACTGCCACACCTCGACGCGGTTCTACATCTGCCCCACGGCGCATACGGCGCGCAATTTCGTGGAGAAAGTCGACTTTGTCACCATACCGGGGCACCTGTCGGGGCCCGAGGCAAAGCGGGCCGCCGGCCTGACCAACGAAGGCCCGCGGCTTGTGGTGACGCCGCGCGCGGTTCTGGATTTCGACCCGACGACGCTGCGGATGCGGCTGAAATCGGTCCATGAGGGCAATACGCCTGAAGACGTCCAGCGGCACACCGGGTTCGATCTGGCGATCAGTGGCGACGTGCCGCAGACTTGGCCGCCAACGGAGGAGGAGCTGCGCGTTCTGCGACAGCGGATCGACACGTCGGGGACCCTGCGCGCTTAAGCGGCCGGGCCCCAGAACCTTTGAACAAAAATGGGAGGATAAAATGTTCAAACGCAAGTTGACCGGATACCGGGCCGCGCTCAGTGCCGTGGCGGCCGTGGGTGCCATGGCCCTTGGCGGCGCGGCGTCCGCCAAGGATCTCACGATGGGCACGACCAGCCCGACATCGAGCCACTTCACCATCTCGGTCGCGATGAGCAAGGCGATCGAGAAGGGCATGGAAGACACCAATGTCAGCGTGATCGAGACGGGTGCCAGCGTGGACAATGTCCTGCGTCTGGCGCGCGACGAAATAGACCTTGGTCTTGCCACCACCGACATCCTGATTTCGGCCAGGAACGGAACCGGCAAGTTCGAAGGCAACCCCATCCCCGATACGGTTGCGCTTTATCCCTATAGCGCCTCGATCCTGCTGATCGCCGTAACCGAGGAGTCGGGCGTGACCTCGCTCGAAGAGCTGGACGGGAAGAAGTTCAATCCCGGCATCCGGGGATCGGCCGCCGAAACGCTGACGACCAACGTTCTGTCGATGTTCGACATCAACGCCGACCTGGTGCATGGTGCCGTCGGTGACGCGGTGGAAGGCATCAAGAACCGCCAGATCATCGGCTACAGCAAATACGGGGCTGCGGACTCTGTCGATGCAAGCCTGCAAGAGTTGATGACCAGCACCAAGATGCGCTTGATCGGCTTCACCGAAAAGCAGGAGAAAGCGGCGAAAGAGGCTATGGAGGGCGTCGCTTTCACGACCCTTCCCGCAGGGCTTATTCCCGGCTCCGAAGCGATGCGGGTGCCCAAGCTCAACGTTTTCTTCCTGACCCGCACCGGCGTCATGGATGACCAGACCGCCTATGACATCGCCCGCAGCATCCACCAGAACATGAATCTGCTGGCCGAAGCCTGGCCGCAACTGGCCGGTTACGACATCGCCGCCGATGCCGTCGCGACGATGGAGGCGGGCGTCACCTATCATCCGGGTGCGGCGCGTTACTGGAGAGAGGCGACCGGAAGCTGACCTGCTTCGCGGCCAATCAGGACGGACGGCCGCGCGGGCTTGACCGGGGCGGGGTGCTGCGGGCACCCCGCCGTTATGGGAGCGAACATGACACAGACATCGACCGCGATGCCCTATTGGGAACGGCGCGGAGGGCAGGCGCTTGGTGTGTTGTTTGCGGCATTTGTCGCGCTGCATTTCTTCAATGCCCTGTTCGGACAGTTCGAACCGCTGGTTCAGCGACCGATCTTTATCGGTTTTGGAATTGGCGGCGCGTTCTTTCTTTATGCGGCGCGGGCCTCACGGACCGGTGCGCGAAGCGGGCTTGAACGGGCCGTGGACATCGCGCTCGGGTTGCTGGCTTTCGGGGTTTGCCTCTATGTGATCCTGAACCGGGATCGCTTTACCGATATCATGGTGCGCTACGGATCGCTCGACAAGGCGGCCGCCCTGCTGGCCATCGTGTTGACGCTGGAGGCGGCGCGCCGGGTGATCGGCTGGTTCCTGCCGCTGCTGGCGCTTTGCACCGTGATCTACTTCTATTTCGGCTACGACCTGATCGACGGCGCCTGGCGCCCGCCGCGCGTGTCCGCACGCACGGCGGTCGAGACATTCTACAGTTCGACCACCGGGATTTTCGGCTATCTTGCGGATATCGGGGCACGGGTCATCGTGATCTATGTGCTTCTGGGGGCGCTGCTGCTGTCCACGGGGGCGACGGATGCCTTCATGAAAATGGCCACATGGATCGCAGGTCGCTCTTATGGCGGCCCGGCAAAGGTCTGTGCCCTGTCTTCGGCGATGTTCGGGACGGTTACCGGCTCGGCGGTGGCCAATGTCATGGCGACCGGCTCTATCACCATTCCCACGATGAAACGGCTGCGCTACCCGCCGGCCTTTGCCGGCGCGGTCGAGGCAGTTGCGTCGTCCGCCGGGCAACTTACACCGCCGGTGATGGGGGCTGCGGCCTTCATCATGGCCGAGTTCCTGAACATCCCCTATACCGATATTGTCATCGCGGCGATCGGTCCGGCATTTCTCTACTACCTCGCTGTATGGCTCGGGGTGGATCTCTATGCGCGCCGGACGGGGCTGCAGCCGACACCGAAGAGCGAAATGCCCGAGCCGACGGAATTCCTCGCGCCCGACAAGTCGATCCCGCTGTTTCTTCCCATCGCGGCGATGGTCTACTTCCTATTCAATGGCTACACGCCGAGCTATGCGGGTGCGGGTGCGATTGTCATGCTGGTCCTGGCCTGCGTGGTGGTGCGCCCGTTCGCGCGCGTCGGCAGAGAGCAAGGCGTGCTGGCTTGTTGGGCCAAGCTGGCCCGCGACATCTATGAAGGGATGGTCGAAGCAGGGCGGGCACTGGTGATGATCGCGGCGCTGCTGGCCTGCGCCGCCATCGTCGTCAAGGTTCTGACGGCGACGGGTGCCGGGGTCAAAGTCTCGAACCTGTTGTTTTCTGTGTCCGGTCAAGGGCTGATCGTGGCGTTGTTGCTGGCGGCGGTGCTGGCGATCCTGTTGGGCATGGATGTTCCGACGACAGCCTCCTACGTTCTGACTGCGGCGATTGCCGCACCGAGCCTCGTGCGGCTTGGCCTGCCAGAACTTACGGCCCATCTCTTCGTCTTCTACTATGCGATCCTGTCGGCCATCACGCCGCCGGTCTGCGCCAGTGTCTATGCGGCCGCCGCCCTGGCGGGGGCCAATTTCTGGCGGGTGGCGGGACGCGCCCTGATGCTGGCCGGAGCGATCTATGTGGTGCCATTTCTCTTTGTCTTCCGACCGGGCATCATGGCCCAGGGCGACGCGGGGCAAATCCTTCTGGACATGGGCGTGGCTTGCGCCGCGGTTTTCGCCGTCAGCGTCGGCACGAGCGGCTGGTTTCGTGGAAAGGTGCCGGCCATCGGCCGGTTGCTGTTCCTGTCGGCTGCTGCCTTGCTGTTCTATGCCGCGCCGGTGGCTGACATTCTTGGCGGACTGGCGCTGGCGGGGCTGCTGGCGTGGCGGTTTCTGCAAGGAGCGTCGCAAGCCGGCCGCGCCGGATGACGCCCGGTTTGCCAACACGAGAGACCTGCGCATAACGTGCGCCCTCGCCGAAATTTACCGCCCGGCGGCAGCGCCTACCTGCCCCCCGAAGGCGCTGCCGTCTTTTCACGGCGTGAGCGCCGCCATGAAGACCCCCCAAAGAGAAGAAGGGCCGACGCCTCTGGTCTCAGGTCATTCTGAAATAGGGAAAGGTAACCTCGTCGGATGCCTTGACAAACGTCACCTCCACCTTGGCTCCGATATGCACTTTTTCAGGATCGTCGGTTTGAATTCGGCTCATCATCCGAGGACCTTCCTCCAGCTCGACCAACGCCACAACGTAAGGCACGTCATCCGCGAAAGCCGGGCCTGCCGGACGGCGCGCGATGGTGAAGGTATGCACCTCGCCACGCCCGCTCACGGTATCGAAGCCGAGATTGTCGGAATGGCAATACGGGCAAACAGACCGGGGATAAAAATGATGCTTGCCGCAATCGCCGCAAAGCGGGATGTCGAGGCGGCCTTCGCGCGCGGCCTCCCAATAGCGGGCGCTGTCATGGTCGATCACCGGAAGAGGTTTTTCAGTGCTCATCAGCTCAGTCCTTCTGCAAAATCACGGTCGCACCAGAGGACAGTGTGCCCCAGGTGCCATGCACCAGCGCGGTCTCGGCACCCTTGACTTGGCGCTCGCCGCAGTCGCCGCGAAGCTGCCGGACGGCCTCGATCAGCAGAAACATCCCGAACATGCCCGGATGCAGCGCCGAGAGGCCACCGCCACTGGTGTTCATCGGAAACGCCCCGCCCGGTGCCGTGCGCTGGCCCGACACGAAATCGCCGCCCTCGCCGAACTTGCAGAACCCCAGCGCCTCGAGCGTGAGCAGGACAGTGATGGTAAAGCTGTCATAGATCTCGACCACGTCGATATCCGAATGGCTCACCCCGGCCATTTTCATCGCGCGTTCCCCGGCCTTTTGCGCGGGAAGCAGGCGGGCGAGGTCCGGCATCTCGCCGATAGCCCAATGGGTATGCGCCTCGCCATAGCCTTTGACCGCGACGGGCTTGGATTTGAGGTCTTTGGCCCGTTCGGCGGTGGTCATTACGATGGCACCGGCCCCGTCGGTGACGAGGCAACAATCGAGCAGATGCAGCGGCTCCGAGATCATCGTGCTGGACAACACCTCGTCGACGGAAAGCGGATCGCGTCGCGTCGCGTCGGGGTTCAACTGTGCCCATTTTCGGGTAGCGACGGCAATTTCGGCCAGGTTCTCGGACGTGGTGCCGTATTCATGCATGTGGCGCTGTGCGGCCATCGCATAGCCGCCCACAGGCGTTGGCATTCCGTAAGGGGTTTCATGTTGCATGGACAGGACTGAGGGCCGGCCACCCAGATTGCGGCTGCGCAGGGATTTTTGGTCCGAGCTGTAGACGATCAGCGCAACCTCGCAATACCCTTCGCGCAGGGCCATGGCGGCATGGGCAACATGCGCCTCGAAGGCCGATCCGCCGATATTGGTGCCATCGACAAAGGTCGGCATGATGCCAAGATATTCGCCCAGGGTCACGGTGGCAAGCTGGCCCGGTCCGGGCACCCCCCACATGCCTGCGGTCAGGAGCCCATCGACATCATCAAGCGTCAGCCCGGCTTCCTCGACGGCGGCCTTAGCCACCAATGCGGCATGACCCAGGACCGAGGCCTTGGTGACGAACTTGCCGTCCTCGAGGGGCGCGTCGGCGATGCCGACGATCACCGGATCTCGCCGGTTCTTCATACGCTCTTTCTCCTTCTTGTCGGGCCGTCCCGATGCGGTCCGAACGGTCAGTTCGGGCGCATGGTCTTGGCAATCAGGGTGCGCTGAATCTGCGACGTCCCGCCCCCGATGGTGCTTTGCATCCCTTCACGGAAATATCGTTCCATATCGGCCTCGGGCAGCATCGAATGGCCGCCAAGGATCTGCATGCCGTTGCGTGTGACAGTTTGCAAGGTCTCGGAGGCGAAAAGCTTGGCCATCGACACTTCGCGCATGCAGGGCGTCTTGGCCGCGGCCATATTGGCGGCGCGATAGACCAGCAGCCGCGCGGCATCAACCTGGGTCTGCATGTCGGCGAGCATGTGGCGGATCACCTGGAAATCGAAGATCGGACGGTCGAACTGGATACGGTCATGCGCATAGCGCAGGGCATCGTCCACCGCCGTCTGGGCATTGCCGACATAGGCGGCGGCCACGGCTACACGCTCCAGCTCCAGATGGTCGGTGATGATCGACCAGCCCTCGTTTTCCTTGCCCAGCAGCGCATCGGCGGGCAGCTTCACATCGTCCACGAAAATCTCGGTGGTGCCGGTCGCGCGCCGCGCCATGGTCGGCAGCTTGCGAATGTCCAGCCCGTCGGTATCGTTGGGGATCAGAAAGACCGACAGGCCCTTGTGCTTGGGCGCGTCCGGGTCGGTCCGGGTCAGCATGGCGAGGATCGCGTTGTCGGCTGCGGCGCCCGAACACCAGAGCTTCTGCCCCTTGACCACCCAGCCGTTGCCCTCGCGCCACGCGCGGGTCTTGGTCGATGCCGCGTCAGAACCGGCGCCGGGTTCGGAGATCGAGATCGAGAAACGAATATCGCCGTCGAGGAAGGGCTGGATATACCGCGCCTTCTGTTCGGGCGTGCCGAATTTCTCGACATTCATCGCCGTGAAGGTGGCCACCATCAGACCGGTCGCGAAATCGAAGCCGTATTTGGCCAACCCCTCGCACATCAGGGCATAGTCCATGATGTCACCGCCAAGACCGCCGCTTTCTTCGGAAAACAAAATGCCAAGCCAACCCTGCTTGGCCACTTTCTCATAGGCCTCGTAGGGGTATTCGCGCTCGCGGTCGCATTTGCGGATATAGTCGCGGCCGATCTCTTCGTCGACGAAACGCTCGACGGTCGCGCGCCACATCTCTTGTTCCGGTGTCAGAAAGTTCATGCGCTCTCTCCCTGTGTTTTGTCGTGCGCCGCACGGATTTTGGCTGGCTCTCCGGGGCGATCCAGACGCGACTTGCGGATGAGGAGGCTGAACTCGCAGCGCAGGACCGTTTCGTCCCGCTGGTTGATGCCTTCCAGCTTGCTAGTCACGACGCCGTGCTTTTCGTCATGGTCCTTCAGATCGACGATTTCGACGCGGGCCCAGAGGGTGTCGTTGATGAAGGTGGGCCTCAGAAAGCGCAGCTTGTCGCAGCCATAAAAGGCGGCCAGCACGGAGCTGTCGAAGGGGATCATCGCATTGACGATCGAGAACACGAGGCTGCCCTGAACCAGGCGCTGGCCGTAGAGAGAGGCTTTGGCGTACTCGACGTTGGAGTGCAGTTCCAGCCAGTTCCCGGTCAACATGCAGAAATTGACGACATCGGTTTCGGTCATCGTCCGCCCGCTCGAAACGCCGGTCTGGCCAACTGACAACTCTCCGAAAGGGTGACGTATCACGTTTAATTCTCCTGTTCGTCCGCCTTGGGTGACAAAACGATCAAGGCATCGGCAGCGACCAATCCCTTCCCGTTCGCCCGAACCATCACAGGGTTGATTTCAATTTCCGAGATCAGATCGGCGTTCTCGGCAAAGAAAACAGATATGCGTGAAATCAGGTCTGCCAAGGCATCTCTGTCGGCCGGTTCCGCGCCGCGCAATCCCGCCAGCAACCGCGCCCCCGGACCCGAGCGCACCATGGCCTCGGCGGTTTGAGGCGCTGCGGGCGCAAGCCGGATTTCGACCGCATCAATCAGTTCCACAAGAATGCCGCCGGGGCCGGCCAGAACTATCGGACCAAACGTGTTGTCGCGTTTACAGCCGATGATCCATTCAGCCACGGACCCTTCTTCCATTTCCTCGATCAGCGCCGTACCGCCCGCAAGTCGTTCCGCCATTTCGGCAGCGGCCTTTTTCGCCTCTCCCGGGGAAAGATCCAATCGGACGAACCCATGATCGGATTTATGCGGATAGTCATCGTGACACAGCTTGGCGACACAGCGTCCTTCGACGGGGTCACGTTGGGGCACCGGCACACCGATCCGTTGCAGCAGATCCTTCGCGTCGGCCTCGTGGACCACCTTGCGCCCGGCACGCTGCCATTTTTCCAGTGTTTCCCTTTCGGTCATATCACTTCTCCTGTCGTGGCCGCCAGCGCGGCAAGGCCCGATGCTGCCCGCGCGGGCGAATCATAGACAGGGACAGCTCGTTCGCGCAGGGCCTCACCCGAGGCATTGCTGCGCGCCGAACCGGTCCAGACGATCAGGACCGGCTTGTCTGTGCCGTCATAGGCCTCGGCGAGCGCCTCGATGAACTGCTGATCCGGCACGAATGTGATAATTGCGATGGCAATATCCACACCCGGATCCGCGGCAACGGCCTCCAAACAGCGGCCGACAAAAGTGGGATTCGCCAGAACCACGCCGGTCAGATCGACCGGGTTTGTCACCGAACCATAAAAGGGCACATAGCGCGACAGCGCCGTCTGGGTCGTTTCATCCAGCACCGGAACTTCGAAGCCCGCGCTTTCGGCAAGGTCGGTCATCTCGACGCCAAGCCCACCGGTAACAGAAATGATCCCGACCCTGTTTCCAGCAGGTCGCCGACCCGCGGCGAGAGCTGTAACGGCATCGATGGCGGCGACGGATTCCCGGGCGCGGATGATTCCGGTTTCGCGAAAGACCGCGCTGATCACCCGGTCGTCCCCGGCCATAGCACCGGTATGCGACTGGACCGCGCGTGATCCGGCGCGGCTGCGGCCGCCCTTGACGGCGACGACATGCTTTCCCGCCTGCGTCAGACGCTGTGCCGCCTCGGCAAAGCGGCGCCCGTTGCGCAGTTCCTCGACGTAGCAAAGAACCACGCGCGTCTGGGGGTTGTTGCCCAGATAGTCGAGCAGATCCGCTGCGGTCAGGTCGGTCTCGTTGCCGCTAGAGACGATGGCGTTGATGCCCACGCCGCGTTCGCCCAAGCGCAACGCCATAAGGCCTCCAAGCGCGCCGGACTGGGAAATCATGGCCACGGGACCGGAGCGAAGGTCGTTGAACATCGGGCTGAAGGTTAGTTGCAGGTTCGACGCGGGGCGCACCACGCCTTCGCAGTTCGGCCCGACCAAGCGAAAAGGCGCGTCCTGCATGACCCTGCGAAGCCGGATTTCGTTTTCATTCCCATCGCCCCCGGCTTCCGAAAAACCCGAGGTCACCCCGACCACAACTTTCACGTCGAGCCGGGTGCAGGTTTCCAGGGCGTCGAGTGCGACACTGACAGGGGTTGCCAGCACAACCACGTCGATCGGGCCGTTAATCTCTTCCAGACTGCGCACGGCCGGAAGGCCCTCGATCTCGCCGCCAGAAGGGTTCACGGGGATAATTGTCCCGCTGTAACCGTTGCTCTTCAGCAGGGCCGTTACGGCCTGCCCCAACTTGCCCTTGGCGCGGGACGCTCCGACCACCGCGATGGTGCGAGGATCGAACAACCTGTCCAGTGCCTCGGCAACCGAGGGTCGGCGTGCCGCCGTGTGATTCGTGTTCGGATCTGCCACGTTCTCCTCCGTCAAGTAAAAAAATCTTGGCTCGTTTTGGCGATCTAACGGCTGTTTGATTATGCTCGCAATAGATTTCGGGTCCGAGCAGACTGATGCTGTCAAAGCCGCAAACTAGGGCTTGACGTCGGAAAATTTCGCAAACGAGGCAGATGCGTGAAAATGGATAACGGACCACTGAGCGATGTCAGGGTGATTGAACTGGGTCATGTGATCGCCGCGCCGATGTGCGGCGCATTGCTGTCCGATTTCGGAGCTGACGTGGTCAAGATCGAGCGTCCGGGGCAGGGTGACATGCTACGGGTGCTGAGTGCACGCGCCAGCGATGGCGTGGGTGCCTGGTGGAAGACCCTGGCACGAAACAAGCGTCTTCTGGCACTGGACTGGAAGAGCGAAGACGGTCGCGCCATTCTGCGCCGCTTGGTTGAAAACGCGCATGTGCTCATCGAGAACTTCCGCCCCGGCGTGCTGGAAAAGGCAGGGTTGGCACCAGAGGTCTTGCACGACTGGAACCCCGATCTGGTGATCGTACGGATCTCGGGTTACGGCCAGACGGGGCCGCGCGCCTCGTGGCCCGGTTTCGGTCGGGCCGGTGAAGCCATGAGCGGGTTGGCCCACATGACAGGGTTTGCTGACAATGCGCCGATGCATCCCGGTTTTCCTGCGGCGGATTCGACCACCGGCCTCATGGCGGCCTACGGCGCTATGATGGCGCTGTATGCGGTGCGAAACGGCAGCGCCCGGGGACAGGTGGTCGACCTGGCCATATTCGAACCGCTTTTGCGTTTGATCGACTACCACGTCCCGACGCGCACAGGCGCGGGTCTGCCGGTTGACCGAAACGGACTTCAGGCCCCCAATTCCTACGCCCCTGCAGGGGTATTCCGCGCCCGGGACGGGAAATGGATCACTGTCAGCGCGGGCAGTGCGGCAACCGGGCGGCGCCTTCTGGAGGCGGCGGGTGGAAAGAAATGGGCCGAACAGCCGCAGTTCCAGAGCCTCGACGGTTTTGCAGAGCATATGGACGAAGTCATCGACCGGCTCGGGGCATTCGTTGCACAGCATGACGCACAGGAGGCGATCGACATCTTTCGCGCCCACGATGCCGTGGCAGCGATGATCTATGACGTCGATGACATTCTGGCCGATCCTCAGATAGCCGCGCGCGGGGACATTGTCGGTGTGGAAGGCGACGACACAAAGGTTGTCGGGCCGGTGCCAAAGCTGGACAAGACGCCGGGGCGGCTGCGCTGGCTTGGGCGCAGCGAACTGGGCGCCGACACCCGCGAGATTTTGCAAGAGCTCGCCTACGATGCCGGAGACATCGAAGAACTGATGGAAAAAGGCACCGTGGCCGAGCCGAGCCGCTGATCCAGGTCTGCAAGATTCTAGGAGGAAATCATGACATATCAGATGACATCCGAGCAGCAGGGAATCCGCGATGCGGTCCTGCGGATCTGCGAAGAATTCGATGACGAATTCTGGCTGACCCGCGATCGCGAGGGCGGTTTCCCGCGAGAGCTGCATCAAAAACTGGCCCGTGATGGCTGGCTGGGGATTGCGATCCCCGAAGAATACGGGGGCGCCGGTCTTGGCATCGTCGATGCCGCGATCATGATGCAGGCCATTGCGGAATCCGGCGGCGGCAACAGCGCCGCCTCGGCGATCCACATGAACATCTTCGGCCTGAACCCGGTCGTGCAATTTGGCACTGAAGACCAGAAAAAGAACTATCTTCCGCCTTTGGTGGCAGGCGATGAGCGTGCGTGTTTCGGGGTGACCGAACCGACAACCGGCCTGGACACCACCAAGCTAAAAACACGCGCTGTGCGTCAGGGTGACCGCTATGTGGTGCATGGCCAGAAGGTCTGGATTTCGACCGCACAGGTCGCCGACAAGATCCTGCTTTTGGCGCGCACGACCCCACTTGAGGAAGTCAAGAAACCGACGGAAGGCTTAAGCCTTTTCTACACCGATTTGGACCGAACGTTCGTCACCGTGCGCGAGATCGAAAAGATGGGCCGGAAATGTGTCGATTCGAACGAACTGTTCATCGACGGGCTTCCGATCCCGGCCGAGGATCTGATCGGCGAAGAAGGCCAGGGCTTTCGCCAGATCCTGCACGGGCTGAACCCCGAACGGATCCTGATCGCCGCCGAAGCGGTCGGAATCGGACGCAACGCGCTTCGGCGCGCCGCGGAATACGCCAATGAGCGCGTCGTTTTTGGCAGGCCGATCGGTCAGAACCAGGGTGTGCAGCACCCCCTGGCCGCCAGCTGGGCGGAACTGGAAGCGGCCAATTTGATGGCGATGAACGCAGGCGCGCTCTACGATGCTGGCAAGCCCTGCGGAACCGAAGCCAACGCAGGCAAGTACCTTGCCGCCGAGGCGGCGGTGAAGGCGACGCAGACCGCGCAGCTGACTTTTGGCGGGTTTGGATATGCCAAGGAATACCATGTCGAGCGCCTGGTTCGGGAAGCCATACTGTTCCGCATCGCGCCGGTCACCCCGCAACTGGTGCTTTCGTTCATCGCGGAACATGCGCTCGGCCTGCCAAAATCCTACTAGTTACTAAAAATCAAAGGAAGACCCATGCGAATTCACGGAATGGATGCCATTTTCGCCCCTCGATCGGTGGCTGTGATTGGCGCCTCAGGCGACCCCAAGCGCATCGGCGGGAGGCCGGTGGATTTTCTCAAACGGCACGGCTTCGACGGCCCGATCCTGCCTATCAACCCGAAATCGTCCCAGGTGCAGGGCCTGACGGCGTATCCGTCGATCTCGGAGAGCCCGACGACACCGGACCTGGCCGTGATAGCGCTGCCCGCGCCGCTGGCTGTTCAGGCGGTTGAACAGTGCGCAGCCCGCGGTGTGCGGGGGGCGGTGATCTTTAGCTCGGGGTTCTCGGAGGTCGATGCCGATGGGGCCGCGCTGCAGGCGCGCATGGTCGATATCGCGCGCGAGGGCGGCATGCGACTTGTGGGGCCGAACTGCCTTGGCATCGCCAATGTTCGCCACAACCTCTATGCAACATTCACGCCGGGGGTCGAAAAGCACCTGCCAAAACCGGGCGGCGTATCGATCATCAGCCAGAGCGGCGCTTTCGGGTCGTATTGCATGACGCTCGTACGAATGCGCGGACTGGGGGTCAACATCTGGGCGACGACGGGCAATTCCTGCGATGTCGATTTTGCCGATGCCGTGGCCTATTGCGCGCAAGATGATGATACCCGCGTGATCATGGGATATCTCGAAGGCGCAACCGATCGCGACAGGCTGGTCGAGGCACTGGAACTGGCGCGAGCCCGGGAAAAGCCGGTGGTCATGATGAAAGTTGGGCGCAGCGCGGTCGGTGCAGAGGCCGCGCAGTCGCACACAGCTTCGCTGGCGGGAGCTGACGCGGTCTATGACGCGGCTTTTCGGCAATACGGCGTTTACCGGGCGCACTCGGTCGACGAAATGTTCGATGTGACCTACGCTTGCGCGGAATCCGGTTCGACGATGCTGGGCGATCGCCTGGGTCTCGTGACGGTGTCCGGCGGTGTAGGGGTGTTGATGGCCGACGAAGCCGAAAAGCTGGACCTGGACGTGCCCGCCCTTCCCGATGATGCGCAGAAGAAGTTGAAGGAGGTGCTGCCCTTCGCGGGTGTCCGGAACCCGGTCGATGTAACGGCACAACTGGTCAACCAGATCGACCTTCTGGAAACCAACATGGATGTGTTGTTTGGCGACGGCGAGATCGATGGGGCAATCATCTTCATGTCAACGGTGGGTCTTGTCGCCGACCTGAACGAAGCCATTCGAACCGGTCTGGAACGCATACGCAAGAAATTTCCCGGTCGACCGATGCTGTTTTGCTCGCTGACGGAGCCAGAGGGCCGCGCGGCGTACGAACGCTCGGGGTTCATTGTATTCGAGGAACCGACCCGCGCCGTCCGCGCGATAGCCGCATTGCGCTATTTCGCCCGGTCCTTCGCACGGGCTTGCGAACATGACCCGATACCCGAATTGTCCAGCCTGTCACCATTGCCGGACGCAATGGTGAATGAGATCGAGGCCAAAGCCCTGCTTGCCGAAGCCGGCATCGGGGTCGTACGCGAAACCCTGGCCAACACCCCCGAAGCAGCAGCCCAAGCAGCACAAGAAATGGGATTCCCGGTTGTGCTGAAGATTGCCTCGCCCGACATCCTGCACAAATCCGACATCGGGGGCGTCGCGCTTGGCCTGCGTTCGACCGAAGATGTCCGCTCCGCCGGGGCACAAATCCTGAAGCTGGTGTCCGAGAAAATGCCCGACGCGCGGATCGACGGGCTGATCGTAGCCGAACAGGCCGCGCCCGGGCTGGAAACCATACTTGGCGTGACCCAGGACCCGGCTTTCGGCCCGGTGGTCATGTTCGGACTGGGCGGGGTATTTGTCGAGGCCCTCGAAGACGTGTCTTTCCGCGTCGCGCCTTTTGGACCTGCCGAAGCACACCGTATGATTGACGAAATCCGCAGTCGCAAACTTCTGGACGCATTCCGGGGCGCGCCCGATCGCGACATCGGCGCCCTTGCCGACGCCCTTGCGCGACTGTCTGCCTTTGCCGCTTATCACGGGGCGGCGCTTGAGACCATTGATGTCAATCCGTTGATCGTCAGGGCCAGCGGGCAGGGCGCTGTCGCCGCTGACTGCGTAATCATACCCGCCAAGCGAGGAGGCCACTGACAGCCAGACCCGACATCTTTCCTGATCCCCAGGTCGCCAGCGGCGAGTCCCCAGCAATTTTCTAACAGTTGACAGAAATCATATGCGCGGCCATTCTCCTATGCCGAACGCTGTTCATATAATTGCACGCGGGGGAGGGGATCATGGAAGACGCGCATCAGACTTCAGTGAAGACAGGCGGCGATCACATCGTGAAATCGGTCGCGCGCACCTGCCAGACTTTGGTGTACTTCGATGAAGTTCGGCGACCGCTGTCGGTCGTGGAAGTGTCCAAGGAACTGGGGTACCCGCAGTCGAGTACCTCGGCGCTGCTGAAAAGCTTGGTCAAGCTTGGATTTTTGACGCACGATGCCCGAAAGAAAAGTTATTTTCCCACCGAGCGCGTTCCGCTTTTGGGTTCGTGGATGAATCCCGATCTGTTTGGCGAAGGCACGATCCACCGGCTGCTCAAGACGATTTCAGAGCGAACGCAACACGTGGTGGTGCTGGCTATAAAGAACGGGGACGAAGCCGAGTATGTGCAAGTTATCCGTCCGAAAAAATCGTCGATCCACCACATATCACTCGGGACGCGTCGTCCGCTGGGGAACTCGGGTGTTGGGCGTGTTCTGCTGAGCCGCTTCAGCGACGACGAAGTGAGTAGTCTGCTCCGCAAGATCAATGCTTATCGCGCGCCCGATCAACCGGCAGTGGACGTGAAGGCCTTCGTTGCCTCGCTGGCAGAAACCCGTGCGAAGGGCTACTACCTCTCAACCGATCAGGTGGTTCAAGGGAGCGGCTTAATTTCCATGCCGTTTCCTAACCACTGGAGTTCGCGGCTTTTCGCCGTCGGGGTTGGCGCCCCAACTGCTGTTATCCTGCGATCCGAGAAGGAGATCGTAAAGATCATGCGCGAAGAAATCGTTCGAAATCTGACAAAGATGGGTCAACGATCCCTGTCCTGCTGAACGTCTGGATCAGCAAGCGTCGTGAAATATGGTCCGACCTCACGAAACGTATGGCCCGCCCCGTTGCAAGCGACGATTGGGTGGCAACACGATCAGTCTGCACAAACGTATCCGGCATGTCGGCTCTTTGGCCGCTGCCAAGATGGAGATCCGCACATCCCGATCCTCATAAAGGGGTCGGCCTCCTTGGGCCATTTTGCGCCGGAGGTTTTCGGGACACCGGTCGACTGTCAGGTGACCTGCCCCCCGGAAGTTCCTTCGCTGTGATGTAGAGTCTGCCCAACCTGGCTCTGTTGCACAAATCGGCTGATGGCCGAGGCTCCCCTTTCCCCGGACAGACTTATCCCACGGCCTCTGTGACAGGTATTCCGA
>MDTD01047785.1_pt1 | contig 38718 bp, 20 predicted proteins | sample 811221 | NCBI WGS metagenome assembly MDTD01 (sample SAMN05326646, study PRJNA326480) | marine metagenome | isolation source: seawater | place: Pacific Ocean: South West | collected 2011
CTCCTTTATTCCGAAAGGATTTTTTTTTACAAGGTCTATGGTACCATCTTTTCTCAGTTTTTTCCCTTTACATAAAAAACGGTAGAGTCAGGAAAAAAGTTCTCTTGACTGCTCTCGCTGCGCTCTTTCTCTTCCCCGCGACAAGCTTCGCTGGCGCAGATGGCACATACAAACTCGACACCGCCAAAATGATGGAGTTTGTGATCAACCGCATGAAAAAACGCGGTATGCCCGAAAAACGCATCGCGATGATGAAAGAACGCATCAAAGCACGCATGTCCATGAGAAAAATGTGGATGGTGCTCACCAAAGATGGGAAGTTCAAGGGTATGTCCCAAAAAGGTAAAAAGAAGCCCGAGCTTGGCGCGACTGGTTCTTGGGCCCAAAAAGGCAAAACGTTGACAGTCACCTCTGTCTCCATCAAAAACAAGCGCAAAAGCACAATCTCCTGCGAAGTGTCCGCCAAAAAACTCAAGTGCCACGATATCAAGCGCCCCACCATGCACATCCACTTCATCAAAACAAAGTAATCATCCCCCCACCTTTCCTCCCAACTTGTACGAGCAACAAAGCCGACATCATCACCAGCCGCTTCCTTCCTTTCTCAATATTTCTACTTGCAATTTGATGTGATATCGTTTTTCCTTATACGGAAAATGAGATACGCTATTCCATCTGAATTGAGGTAAAATATACGATGACACATACCTCCCTGCCCAGAGCCATGATTGTACTTTCTCTCTTTGTCTTCGTACACATAAGCCATGCGTCAACACCACAAGCCAATATTCCCGTGAGTATCCAACGTTTTCTCTCCAGACTCCCCGTCTCCAAAAATACACTTGAGACCACACTCAGCCTCCAACCGCTCGATAAGAAATGGTTACATACATTACGCCGACAGGATCTCAGACTCCTACGGAATACACTTTTTGCGCTCCAAGGAGGTCGCTTTCGCTCAGAGGATTTACAGCAATTTTTTAAGAAGCAATCATGGTACAAAAGCAATAAGAGAGCGGTACATATCACCCTAACAGGTACCGCAAAAGCCAACCTCAAAACCCTACTGACTTTCGAAGCAACAGCGTTACAAGGCTCCTTATTTCACTCGATCGCTTCACTCGAAAGTGTAGGGGGTGTGAGCACTACCATGTCAAAAGCCTGTCGGCAAAGACTCTTTCAGGCGGTACAAAACTCTTTGGCCAAATCGACACACAAAATCCACCTCGCAGGGCTCCCAAAAGTGCTCTACACCAAAGACAAACAAGGCGTGCTTTGGGCCATGGCAAGAGCAACTCATTTCATCGATAAGTCAGGAATTTGGACACCACAAAAGGGCCTCATCCTGATGAAGGGAAGCTGTGAAAAATGGTCGCTCATACACCAAGGATACACCTGCCCAACATCACATCTCCCCCAAGAGCTAAGAAGGAGGCACCCCAACCCAAATTGCACAAGGCAGGTCGCCGACTCACAGCCAATGTTCGCGTGGGTTGGATTTGCGATATTGCTGCTGGGGGTGGGAGGATTTTTCATCCGCAGGGCCTTCAGCACTCCCAACTCAAATGCTCTCGAAGAGCCGATAGAGACAGAGAAAACAGAAGATACTGAAGATACAAATCATGAGAGCGTGGTGATCACGAGAGTCTTCGACGCCAAGATGAGACATCCTCACCCCATACAAGCAGAGGAATCAAGTCCAGAAGGGCTCGCGGAGCAGTTTGGCTTGAACAAAACTTCAAGCCAAACGCTCCATCTCTATCTCAGCGGGCAATCTGTCGAAGACATTGCACAAACAAGAGAGTTAGCCGAATCAACAATCAAAAACCACCTGAAACAAGCGTTGGAGTGTGGTGCACTTGAGATTCAGCAAGTATTGCTTTTGCGCCAAGAGGAGTACCGCCGCATCAAAGTCGTGTGGGATAGTTTGGGAGCAAGAAAGAAGCTGAACCCCGCATATAAGGAGCTTGACGGCGCATTCGATTACGATGTTTTGGGATTTGTATTTGCAGCCCTTAAGCATCATCCCAACGCACTTCCGATATAGTAGGGGGTGTTGTATACAAGAAAATACGGGAGGAAAGAGATAGGGGAGCTTACTGTAAGGCGTCTTTGAAGATTTGTTGAGCTTTATCCTTCGATGTGCCTGGAGGAGGTACAAAGACTCTCATCACAAACTTTCGATAGCCCCTTATCCTGATCAAATAAGAGCCTGTATCGGGGACAAGAAACCAGAAAATACTTTTCCTTTCTCGGAGTGGCTCCACGCTCGTGTTATTTTGGCGAAAAATTTGAAAGCGGCTGGGATACTTTGTTTTCAAGATGACATGTTGTCCTCGTTGCAGGGACATTTGAAAACACAACATCCTGTTGCGTTTCAATCTTTTCTTCACTGTGAGCTCTGTGGCGCCCCTCCCAAAACGCAACGTTCGACAACGAACAGACGGCCAGAAGAATCCAGAAAAACGAACATAAGCCCCTGGAAACTTGCGCTTTAAACGACGTAACAGATAGCGCGCTTTCCGCGAAGAGCGCGCTCTTCGAGCGACGAGGATGTACCAGCCGGGCCGCATACTGGAATAGTCGTTACTCCATAGTAAATCGGTCTTCAAGCCTTTTTCTCGTATTCGTTTTTGCTTTTGCTTTGCTTTTTTTACAGAGCGAGCTCCATCGACGATCAGGACATGGTGTCGTGCAAATCGAGAAGCATTTCGTAAACGAGAAAACAATCTGTGATCATCTTCTTTCTTTGGGCACCCTCTTTGACAACACGAGCGGCAACCGAGTCGACAGGCCTTCTGAAACGCGGCTCCTGAGCGGACACAATCCTTTGTATGCCCTCGCCCCTTCTCAAAAAAATACCCTTCATTAAAACATCCAATCCTGTAATCCAGCGCACAGGCTTTTTGATAAAAGAAGAGCGCCTTTGCATCACTTTTCCTGGTACCATATCCTTTTTGATACGAACGTCCGACCTGTTGACACCCCAAACCGCTCCGCAAACGACAGGCTTTTTGGTAGAAAGCCAACGCCTTGTAGAAGTCTTTTCGTCTTCCGAGTCCTTTTTGCAACATAAACCCCGCATGACTACACCCGTTCCCATATCCCAACTTACATGCATGTTGATATCGCTGAAATGCCTTCGCAAGATCTTTCCGAACCCCTACCCCACGCTGAAAAAACCACCCCTCGTATACACAAGCCCTTACAAAACGATGTGTACAAGCAAGTTGATAGAAAAACCGGGCAGAAGCCCGATCTTCAGGACCGTAGACTCCGTGCGCATAGGATCTTGCGAGTTGATAACAGGACTCACCATCTCCTCGCTCACAAAGCAAAAACAACCCCTTCAAATCATGAGGAACTGGTGATACAAAGGCAGGCAACTCCAACTTATTTTGTGACACAGGCTCATCACTTGCCCCACAACCAGCGAGAAAGGAACAAAGAAAAACAGCGACAAAGACATGGTATAACCGAACAAAGAACCCCACAAGAGTCTCCTTCTTCCATATGCACAACCATCACAACAACAGCGAGTCTCTTCTCTATACTACAAGTCGAGATGTATGGAAAGTGTATCGCCCCCATCAAATCACGAAAGTCGCGTCCCCCGAAGTCTTTCATACAAAACAACACACACAAATAACCACAACAGAACGAGACATACATCGACATCGCTGTGCCCTGTCGCAACACAAACGCATCCCTGCCCCCTCGGTGTATATGAGGTCTCTTTCGCTGTCGTACCATCGCTCCCTCCAGCGTCCTGGTAAGACTCAACATACAAAGGACGCTCTCCCTCTCTCGCCTTGCATTGCCCTTCCTCGCAACGCTCGCCAGCTGAACAAGCATTCCCACAAGCACCACAATGTGCAGGATGGCTCCGCACATCGACACATTGCCCACCACATTGCAATTGTTCGGCAGTACACCCCGAAGTCACCTTACAGATGCTCGCGACACACGTCTCACCAGGCTGACATAACTTGAAACACCCACCACAGTGGTTGGGATCTGTGTACGGATCAAAACAATTCCCGTTGCACTTGATCTCGTTGGGGTTGCATTGTTTAAGACACTTTCCATCGACACAAACCTCCCCTTCACCACACCCCGTGTTACACGCTCCACAATGAGATGCGTTGGTCTGCACATCGACACATTGTCCACCACAAGTCTTTCGAGGCGATTGACACGTCTCCTGACAAACACCTTTGAGGCAAAATTGTCCGGATGAGCAGGCCTTCCCACACGCACCACAATGCTGAAGTGTATCCTGTGTGTTGACACATTGCCCACCACATAACGTCTCACCAGAAGGACAAGTCACCACACACACACCGGAAACACAAGATTGTCCGGCAACACAAGCCTTCCCACAGCCACCACAATGTAAAGCGTTGGTCGAAAGATCGACACACGCTCCAGCGCAAAGTTGTTGCCCAGAAGGACACGTTTGACCAGATATCTTGTAGGTAATTTGAATCTCAAAAGCATCGATCCAGGCGTCACTGTCACGCTTTCCACCGGGATGGCTGTTCAATCCAACTTTTAACTCTAACGCGTTCAGATCGTTGATGGTCCAAGAAGCTTTGGTCGATGTAATGTCACCATAAACCCATTGTAACGATGTTTGCGAGAAGGTGAAGCGCTTCCCGCCTCCTTCGAGATAGAGGATCAATTTGTAGGGACCGCTGTCGTACTGCATCTTCGCCATCACACCGATACGGACCTTTGTGATCTGAAAACTCCCTGGTGGCGTGCAAAAATTGAAGTCAGAGGCGGTGACGACTTCTCCGCTGTCGACGTTTGGGCTGGAGATGAGCTGGCCATCAGCGCTGCCTTTTCCATTCCCCGAAGACGCCCAATCTCCAGACGCAGAGACAGCCCCAGCGTGTCTGGTCAATGTATACGTCCCTGGGGATTGTTGGGTACACTTTTGCGGGGGTGGAGGTGGATTTGTACTCGAAAAGACCCATTGGACAGCATCCGCCTCATCGGATTGTGTGTCGTCTGTTCCGTCGAGGACGACCTTCATCGTCTGGCCTTTTTTGTAATAGAATGTCCCGAGACGATGCCACCCAGAAGCGAGTTTTTGCTGGTTCAGCGAAAAATGATGACGTTTTCCGTTACCATCGTAGACATTGTAGTCAGCATCTGTGGTCCGGTTGACCGTCTGTCGAAAGTGAACACTGACATCATATTGCCCATCGTATGGCGCAGCAACCTGCCATGTCGCCGTACCAACACGCTTGAGCCCTTTCCCCTGGTGGCTAAGATATCTGTAATTGTTATTGTACCCACCAACGTTCCACGTCGCCCACGCGTTGCCAGTCTCAGAGTATCCAGGCTGGTTATTATCGATGATCTTCTGCCACTTTTGAGCCGAGACATCAGACCCAAAAACACAAACGAACAACATCAAAAAAGAAGAGAATGGGAACCATCGCATCTCGCTCACTCCACTTGACTCTGAGGACTTTGCAAACACCTTTTTCAAAAGGGATATTTTCAAAGGGTATCAGTCATCGATGGCAGAAGCAAGACCTTGCGCTCTCTTGCCGAGCGCACGTGAGATATCCCATATCAAAGGTGGGTAGGTTTTGATGTACGCATCGACAATTTCATTTGCGCAACGTATCACCGCCGGTTCGTCTTCCTGCAACACCTGGTAGAGCGAATGTTTTCCTTCCTTGTGTGTAAACAACGAAGCAGCAGGAGACGTCGGGTATGGGTGCTCGTATAGATCGAGCTGCGCTCCTCGGTAGGTGAAACGCCACCATGTATCAGCCCATCCAGGCCTCGTCAACGGCTTCAACTTACATCTCATCTTCTTTTCGAGCTGTTTGTGGACAAATGACAACCTCTCCACATCCACCACAAAGCGAAGATACACACCCTTCCGCGCTCCCTGCTCAGCGTACTCTAAAAAATGGGAGTACGATGGTGTCGTATGTTCCAAGACATAGGACAGCGCTGTTGGCAATGTCGAAGCCTCCCACGTACAAAGCAATCCCTCGATCCTCTGCCACTGCTCAGGCGAAGCAGGTTCTACCAACAACCCACGTAGTCCCGCAAAATCCTGATGAAGTGTAGTCCCCGCGTCCTCACGAAGACGTACCAGCTCATCACACAGGGACTCGATCTTTTGGATTGTGTACTCTCCCTCCCACCACAAACGAAGCCTCTGCAACACCCCAGGCATACTAGACTCTCCTTTCTATCCCCATCCCTTGACACACAAACCCCTCACGGCAAAGCAAAGCCTTATGGGGACCGACAGGCGCTATTTTTACAGACTTTGGAATCTGGACAACTGTTATTGCACCCTCCACAGAACTTCGAGTTATACCGGGTATCAACACACGCCCCACCACAACACGTCAACGGCGCAGGACAACAGCTGCTCCCACAAACAGGTGTCCCTGCGGGACATTGACTGCACGTCCCTTGGATACACAACATATTCACAGGACAGGCGTTCCCACATACACCACAGTGCTTGGGATCGAGCTGTGTATCGACACATGCTCCACCACACTCTTCGCCAACACTGCAAACACACTTTCCAGCCTGACAACGTTGACCAGGGATACATGGATTGTTACACGCTCCACAGTGCAAAAAAGAAGCCTTTACATCGACACATTGCGTACCACAAAGGGTCTCGGTGGATTTGGCACATTTGATTTGACACTTGCCCTCAATACACTTTTCGCCTTGCTGACATGCCGCTCCGCAGCCGCCACAGTGGGATACATCGACACGGGTATCGACACATCGACCACCACAAAACGCCTGGTATGTCTGTGGACACACACACGCTCCTTGTTGACACACCTGAATCCCCGGACAAACCTTGCCACACGCACCACAGTGTTGTTTGTCGTCCTGGAGCTTGACACACAAACCGCCACACTTTGTGAGCGAAGTATCCGCACAATCACACTTGCCCTCCTTGCAAGTCAATCCACTCGCGCAGATATACTCGCACTTTCCGCAATGTAGACGATCATTTTGAAGGTCCACACACACATCACGACATAGAGACAGGTTACCAGGACAAACACATTGTCCCCCCTGACATTCTCGTCCAGCAGGGCAACGCTTTCCGCATCGTCCACAGTGCTCATTGTCGCGCTGAAGATCGACACAGCCACCATAACAAATCGCAGGTGTATCTTTTGGACATCTCCCAACACAATCACCAGCTGCGCAATACGTCCCCGAAGCACATTTTCGACCACACTTTCCACAATGTAGGACGTGATGTTGCGTATTCACACACAACCCATCACACTTCTCTCTCCCATCAGCACAAGCACATTGTCCACCTTTACAAAGCTCACGTCCCTGACATCGAGTCCCGCACTTTCCACAATGATTGATATTCGTTTTGGTCTCGTAACAACCACCGTAGCAGACATCTGGTGTGGCCTTTGGACAATTTGCGATACACTGGCCTTCACTGCACAGGCTACCTTTTGGACATGTTTTTCCACATTGGCCGCAATGATCGGCATCGCTGCTGAGTGAAACACATCGCCCATCACACTCTCGCAAACCGTGAGAGCATCGACATCGTCCGTCTACACAGCGCTGATCACTTCGGCAGGCTGAACCACAACGCCCACAGTGTTTGGCGTCTGTGTTGGTGTCCACACAAGCTCCATAACACACAGAAGGCGTAGAAGGCGGGCACTTCGTCTCACACTGTCCACTCGCACAACGTTGTCCATCCTTACAGATGGTCCCACAAGCCCCACAGTGAGAGCCGTTCGTTTGTGGCTCAACACATTGCCCTTCACAACTGATTTGGCCAGGAGGACATGTACACTGACCTTCGATACACACTTGACCGGCAGCGCATGCATTTCCGCAAGCACCACAGTGTGTGCGCTCATAACGTGTGTTGACACAAGCACCTTCGCAGATCGTAGGCGTTCCAAGTGGACACTTCGTGAGACATCGTCCAGAGACACAGAACTCCTCAGAAGCACAAGCGTTCCCGCACTGACCACAATGTGCAGCGTTTGTGGAGAGAGACACACACGCTTCACCACACAGGCTCTGCTCAAAAGGACATGTACATTGGCCTTGTGTACATTGTTGTTCGGACTCACACTTTTGATCACAGCGTCCACAATGCGCCTTTGACGTAAGCAGGGAGACACATTGCGTACCACATCGTGCTGTCCCCTCTGGACATAGACAAAAAGATGCCTGACAGGTCTTGCCATCGGAACAATCGGCGTTTGTCGTACACTCACTTGTAGGCCCACACGCGGACACATACAACAAAAGACCTAAGACAAGAGAAAAGAGAGTATATTTCATAATTTGCGTTCTCCTGTTAGGTTGCTTTAAGGTGTGGAGATCTTCCAGATGAAGGTCTGTGTGTTGGTGCCAGCTTGTGGAGTCACCTGGAGATGACCAAACTGAGAGGGAGTTGAACCTTTCGATGTATATCCAGCAACATACAGATTCCCACCGTTGTCGAACTCCAACAATAATCCCGCATCACTTCGACTCGCACCGGCTTTCTCTGCCCAGAGCCAATTGCCAGTGTTCTTGTCCACCTTGGCAAAGAAGATGTAGGAAGAACCAGACGTCACCAAAGAGATGGGACCAAATCGCGCTGTAAGATAGAAGTGACCGGCAATATAGGGATTCCCCTGCGCATCCACAGTGACTCCATACCCGCGGCTGCTCGTGCCGCTACCACCAGTGGTGACCCATTTAAAGGTACCATTGGTGTCGACCTTTGCCAAAAAGATGCCGCTCTGTCCGGGTGGGTTGGCAGTGATGCTGCCAAATGTACACGGCTTCGCGCAAGCTCCGGAGATATAGAGATGTCCAGCTTGATCGGAGACCAAACCACCAAAGTAATTGCGACTCGCCCCCCCCATCTTTTTCGCCCACATCCACGCACCTGTTGTGCCATTCATTTTTGCGATGAAGCCGAGCTGCGAGTTTGCAGTGAGGGTCGTGCTGCCAAACTTCACCGTTCCAGAGAACGTCCCCAATATATAAAGATGGCCATTGGCGTCCACGGCGACAGGACCGGCGGTCATATTCGATGTCAGATCTGTCGTAAGCTGCGCCCAGTCCGTTGTGGGATTCGTTCCTCCAACAGAGAAACGAGCGCCACCCAATTGGTTGACATTTTTCGTGCTCGTTACGCTCTTTGTCCCAATCGTCGAAATCCCAGAGCCACTGACGAGATAGGAGAGATACATCGCAGAAGTTCCAAAAGTACCGATATCCCCAATGCTTTTTGTGCAGCCACTGCTAGCAAATGAGTTTAAAAAGGCCCCATTACTTGGGTTCATCAAGCTGTAGAAGATCTGTCCAGGCTGCTTTGTAAAAGATTGGCTACCCAACGTCACACTTCCGTTGAAATATCCAGCTGCATAGAGTTTGTTTCCAGCGCTCTTCACGCTATTGACAATGCTACTTCCACCACCAATTGTCTGCGCCCAGCGCCAACTTCCTGTTGGGCTCAGACTCGCGATAAACCCATCCCGACTGTTGGCTGGCTGCTTGACAATGGAACCAAATGTGATGGGTTTCGAAAAAGCCCCGCTGAGGTACACGTTCCCGCTCTGATCGAGTGTCATCATTTTCAGTTGTGAAGATGCCTGCTCCTGGATCAAACGAACCCAGCCACAAGAAGTCGATGTCGATTGACACGTTACACACTTACCAAAGCGACACAACTGACCACTCGGACACTCAGAAGAAGTACGACAACTGTCACATGTTCCATTGCGACAGAGTTGACCACTCGCGCACTTTTTACCACATCCACCGCAGTGATTAACATCGGTGTTTGTATTCAAGCACGCTCCACCACAACAAGAGGTCCCTGAGGCACACTTATTCCCGCACTTTCCGCAGTGGTTGTTGTCCGCGTTGTAATCCCGACATGTCAGCTGACAACATTGTTTGCCTCCACTACAAGCGTTCCCACAGCTACCACAGTGTGCGTTTGTTGTGAACGTCACACACGAACTGTTACAACATGATTGACCTGACGCACAACGTCTTCCGCACGCTCCACAGTGAGCAATATTCGTTGTTAGATCGCGACAACTCCCACTACAGCAAGATTGACCAGAAGAACACTTCTTCCCACAAGCGCCACAGTGATTTGCGTCCGTCTGGAGAGCCTTACACACCCCCGCACAACACGCAGAACCTGACGCACATCTCCTGCCACATCCACCACAGTTGTTAGCGTCTGTGGTTGTATTGACACATGTTCCACCGCAACAGGCCGAGCCAAAGGCACACCTGTTCCCACACGCACCACAGTGATTGATGTTACTTTGGAAGTCCACACATGCTCCCCCACAGCACGATTGCCCAGAAGTACAGGTCTTTCCACAGGCACCACAATTTGTAGAGGAGGTCTGTGTGTTGACACACCCACCTGCACAACACGATGTGCCTGTTGCGCATGTCCTCCCGCACTTCCCGCAATGATTAGCGTTTGTATTAAGATTGACACAGACAGCACCACAACACGATGTTCCACGACCACACTGTCTGCCACAAGCGCCGCAATGATTGGCATCCGTCGTCAACGACGCACAGGTGCCGCTACAGCAAACAGCCCCTGTTAGGCACTTCTTCCCACACGCACCACAGTGGAGGCTGTTGTTTTTTGTATCCGTACACACATTCTGTCCAGAGGAATCCGCACAGCAATCGATCCCAGCAGGACAACAGCTCGCGCCACAAGCCTTCAGTGACGTTGAACCACACGGGACACACTTTCCAGAGAGACAAACTTCGGCTCCCTGGCATGCCTTTCCACATCCACCACAGTGGGAAGGATCGAGCTGCGTTTGTACACATTTCCCTGCACACAGGGTCGTACCAGGTGCACATGTACAGCTCCCCTTGTCACAAAATTGCCCTGTTTTACAAGTATTCCCACAAGCACCACAGTGTTGGGGGTCACTCTGTGTCAAGACACAGGTATCACCACACGCAGTTTGGCCGACTGGACATTCGAGGACACATTTTCCGAGCTTACAGGTCTCGTTACTTTGGCAGGCTGTCCCACACGCACCACAGTGCGCGCTGGCTTTTTGAAGATCGACACACTCATCGTTACAAGATGTCAGGTTATTCGGGCATTCGCAACGACCTTCAAAACAGACCAACTCCCCCTTACATACGTTGCTACAAGTCCCACAATGACTCGCGTTTGTTTTGAGATCGACACATTGTCCCTGACAATTCTCAAAACCCGCGCTACAAATCCTCACACACTTGCCTGCCTGACAGACCTCCGCGCTCCCACAGGGGTTCCCACAAGCACCACAGTGTTTTGCGTCCTTTTGAATGTCCACACAGCGACCGGCACAGCGAGTCTGTCCGGTGGGGCAAGAACACACGCCTTGTTGACAGACCTCGCCTTCTCGACAGGCGCTCGCACACGCTCCACAGTGGAGACGATTGCTCTTGAGATCGACACACCCACGAAAGCAAATGTCCGGTGTCTTCGCAGGGCATGTACCGAGGCATCCTCCTGCAGCACATAGCTGACCACTTTCACAAGCCTTGTCACAACTCCCACAGTGAAGAGGGTGGATATTTGGATCGATACATTCACCGTGACAGGCGATTAAATCGGAAGGACAGGAACATTTCCCTTGTACACACTTTTGTCCCCCGACACAGGCATTACCACACGCACCACAATGTTTGTTGTCACTCTGAAGATCGGCACATCCCCCATAACAGACCGTCTCCGTTGCATTGGGACACTCACTCAAACAATTTCCTCTCGCGCAAACAGCACCATCGGGACAGGCTCTGTCACACTTTCCACAATGTGCGCGTGTGTTATCAGGATTGAAACACTCACCATTGCATTCGATCTGGCCGTAAGGACAGACACATGCTCCCCCAACACAAAGCGCCCCACCGGTACATTCATTGCCACATTTACCACAGTGGCGAGCGTTGCTTTGTGTATCGACACATGCACCAAAGCAGCTCGAAGGGGTCGGATTTGGACATTTTTGCAAACATCTCCCGGAGGCACACAATTGGCTGTCTGTACAGGATTTGTCACAGCCTCCACAGTGTTTATTGTCCGTAAGCAGATCGACACAAGCTCCACCACACAGGACACGTCCAATAGCACATTGACACTTCCCTTGTACACACTCTTGTCCCGGTGTGCAGGCATTGTCACACGCACCACAATGTTGTGTACTGGTCTGCGCATCGAAGCAACCATCACCACAGCGTGTTTGTTCTTTGGGACACTGGGCCTCACAGCTGCCTTTGTTGCAAAGTTGTCCAGTTGAACAGATGTTCCCACAAGCGCCACAGTGTGCAGTGTCTGACGTCGTATCGACACACTTTCCGCCACAGTCGAGTGTACTCATTGGACATTGACAATCTGCCTGTGTACATGTCTTCCCTCCCTCACAGATATTGCCGCAAGCACCACAGTGCTTGCCATCAGTAAGGAGATCAACACAGGTGTTGTCACACAATGTTGAGGAAGGTGGACAGACACAATAACCCTTTGTGCACTGTTGTCCGGTTGGGCAGGTATCATCACTCTCACACATCGCAGGTGGTGTGGAACACGATGTAAAGGAAAGTAAACTCAGGCACACAAACAAAAAACCAAGACGAAATACGCCCCACGTTGTTCGGCGTGGTGGGTTGGCTTCGATTGTGCGGTTCTCTTGTAGGATGTTGGTCTCCACGGCGCTCTCCTCTTCCTTTCAGGGAACTTGGACCGTTATAGGCATGATATGAGGTGGTATGAACCCTATTCACTATAGCACACATGCATTGGGATTTGTGGCAATTTATCCTTTGGGGCTCATGGGCATGTTCAGGAGCAGAATGAAATGTAGGATGATTGGAGCAGAGGGATCACTTGGCCGGACTCACCAGGATGTACGCTGGTACTACAGAGAGGGTACGCTTGCTAGTGGCGTTGTGTGGATGAAATATACGGGTGACTCGAAGCCCTCACCTCAATACATAAACACACACGAAAGTATATCACTCACCAGTTTTGGCTTCTTTCGCGGGCTCATCTGTTGTTGATGCGTCAGAAGAGCTTGGGTTCTCTTGGGGGATGGGGTTGGTCACCACATCACTGCAGCCATAGGCACCAGAGAGCGCGGTTGTCGCAACGAAGCCTGCAACCGCAAGCTTTCGAGAGACTTTGAATGTGAGCGTTTTTTTGGATTGTTCGGACATAGAAAAACCTCCATTACATAAGAAAAGAACACCAGGACAATCATCAAAAGAATGGTCTCACCTCTTCAAGAGGTCGGGTAACGTGTCCTCCAGGCCTCTTCGGGATCCAACCCCAGAGCCTGAAAACGAGGGAACAAGGTGTCTTCGACGGTCGCATAGAAAATAGCGGCATATCCCTCAGAGGGGAGCGTCCCAAGGTTTGAAGCCCCCTCCTCGAAGGTCAACGCAGTATCGACGAGTTGTTCGAAGATCTCTGGACTACCATGGCAAGAGCGCTCAAAACTCCGAAATAGCGTCGGAAGCAGCATTTGGACATCATCTTTTTGAGTGGCATTCATCTGCTGAAGGAAGTAGGTGAGTGCTTCCCAACCAAAGCGAGAGTGGTACTCTTCGTCACCTGCGATGACTGTTGAGATACGCTTCGCGAGTGGATCCGTTGAGACCTCTGCGAGCACACGCAAAACGGGAACAGAGAGTGTTTCTCCAAAACAACAAGCGGTCAAGATGCTCTTCGCACAAGCCATCATCAAAGGCGCTTCGTTGTACAATGAGAGCGTCTCTGGCGCAATGTCAATATCCCCTCCGCCCATAATTTTGGAAAAGTTTGCGCACAGCTCGGCGTGACGACACTCATCAGTCACCAATCTTGTGGCTGCTCCGATCATATCGAGCGGCGCTCCCAACAATGTAAGGCGATAGAGAAGCTGGCTGAATTGCGCTGTCGATTGATACTCCGCGATGGCACGTTGTGCCCATTGACTTTGCGCAATAGCAAGCTGCTGATTCGTATATTGTTCTGGTGTAAACGACCAATCAACACCTCGCCCCTTGTCCATTAACGCGCGATGGAATTGCGTGAGTGTTGGTTGCTTCGCGGAATAGACGATCGGAAACGTATCGACGTGTTCATCAGGCACGTAAAAACTCATCTCTACTCGCCTGATGTCACTTCTTTTACAGGTTCGTCAGTCGTCGACGCATCAGAGACCTGTTCATTGTTTTGTGGGATGGGATTCGTTGTTGCGCAACCATGTGCACCAATCGTCAAAGCGGTTGTTGCGACAAGGCCTGCAACTGCAAGCTTTCGAGAGACTTGAAAGGTAAGTGACTTTTTGGGTGTTTCAGACATATGAACCTCTCTACGGATGACTTTTCGCCTCCCGCCGTCTTAGCCTTTGGAAGGGGCTTCTTGAGAACCGAGTTCCATTCAGAGACCATCGAGTCTCTCAGAAGTCGCTTATCAAAAATGTATATGTTTTTTTGAACATACCTCACTGAATGGACAGTGTCAACATGCTCCAAGGAAGCGAGAGAGAAAGCTTGAAGCATCCGGCATCCTTGACTTTTATGATCGGAGTTGATATGTCCAAACCATTGTTTACAATGTCCATTTCAACACGAGAGGTAGTGATATGTGGCAACGATGTATGCTCGTGATGTACCTGATGACCATTGGTCACAGTGCCCTGGCCGCAGATTTTTACATAGATCCGGCATCTGGTAACGATAACAATTCAGGCTCCAAATCCAAACCTTGGAAGTCGCTGCAGGCCGTTTTTGATGGCAAAAAGATACAGACACAAGGGTGGCCAGCTCTGCCTTACAAAGCGGGTATGACACTTGTTGACAAACATCCAGGTGGTGTTGTCAAACCAGGGGACACGCTCTGGCTCCTCTCTGGATACTACGGAGCCATCACCATAAGTGGCCACTACAACAAGGGCGTTATTACCATCGCAGCAGTGCCAGGACACACACCACAATTGAAGACTTTGTTGGTTCGCGCGAGCAGTCACTGGAAGGTCAAAGGCATCCATGTCAGTCCCTCTTTTGCCCCTTCATACGAGAGAAAGACAGCCGTTGTGATCCAATCACATGGCTACAATGGCCCTGTTCGGGATATCACCCTCGAAGACGCCAAAATCTTCTCCGTCAAAGACATCAAGCCATGGACCGCGAGTGATTGGAACAACAAAGCGGTGAATGGCGTTCAGGCTTCAGGCTCACGTATCACGATCAAAAACAACGTCGTCAAAAACATCAACTTTGGCATCTCCGTGACAGCGAAAGATTCAATGATTGAAGGCAACTTGGTCGAGAACTTTTCAGGGGATGGACTTCGAGGACTTGGGGACAATTGTGTTTTTCAGTACAACACAGTCATGAATTGTTACGATGTCAATGACAACCATGATGATGGGTTCCAGTCGTGGTCCGTCGGAGCAGACGGCAAAGTTGGAACGGGTGTCGTCAAAAATGTGACGTTACGTGGCAACACTATCATCAATTACACTGATCCCAATCAGCCTCTACGAGGGCCCCTTCAAGGGATTGGGATGTTTGATGGCACCTTTGATGGATGGGTCATCGAAAACAACGTCATCATCGTCGATCATTGGCATGGAATTTCTTTGTACGGTGTCAAAAACTCACGCGTTGTCAACAACACGTTGATGGACCCCAATAGCACGAGGCCAGGTCCTCCCTGGATCAAGATGACCAAACACAAGAATGGGACGGCTGCCTCAAACTGTCTCGTTCGCAACAACCTGACACCATCCCTCAGTAATGACAAGGCCGGTGTGAAAGAAGACAACAACATTGTGTACAAAGATCCTACAAGCTTGTTTGTCTCTCCAGGCACATACGATTTACATCTGCTTCCAAACAGCGCAGCTATCGATAAAGGGAGCAGTGACAAAGCACCTGCATTGGATAGAGATGCCTATCCACGCCCCTTTGGAAATGCCATTGATATTGGAGCTTATGAATGGCACACCAAAACCAATCCTCCCACAGAACCACATATAGACGCAGGTCCAGCCGATGACCCTCCCCACGAGGTGAAGCCGCAAGAACCGACTTCACCAGAACAGCTCCAGACAGAGAGCGACCAACAGGACACAGCGCCGGTGGAGTTGATACCAACGGAGAAAAGCATTCATCCAAAAGACGCAAGTGTTCCAGAGCATCCACACACAGTAGAGGCACCTCACACGAAAGAAGAGACGAAGCAAGACAACGAACCACTTCCAACACCGAAAGGACAAGGTTGTAATTGTAATGTGCAATCAAGTTCATCTGACTCGCTCTGGCTTTTTTTGTTGGTGCTGATGGTTTTTGTGGTACGCCCTCGACAATAACTGGGGACGAATTCCCACATACTGCTGGAGCTAGGGCAAGTTTCCACTTGCCCCTTGCAGCTGCCGCGCTTCGCTTGCCTTACAACTGCCGCGCTTCGCTTGCCTTGCAACTGTCGCGCTTCGCTTGCCTTGCAACTGTCGCGCTTCGCTTGCCCTCTACAACTGCCGCGCTTCGCTTGGCATAGTGGGTTTGCCACCCACACCCGCTCGGGGGCGCTGCCCCCGAACCCCACGATACTACGTATCGTTTGTGTTCCGCCTTCGGCGGGGAGGTCATATTTGGGCGATGCTGTGTTTCGTCAGGAAGACTTCGGACCAACGTCGCAAGACAATATCGCCTTCATCGCGTTGTCCTCCCGTAATCCGAAGAAATACCCCCTCTTCCAGAGCAAATGATACACCAGGAAAATCTTTTGCGTATACAACAGCACAATCCTCTCCGTTTACAAGTTTTCCTGTAAAACCATATCCTCCTCGCAAGGCTTGAACTTGCACCTCTACGTCCTTGCTCTCTTTTGTCGAGGAGATATCCATCCAGTACGTGTCACAATATTGGCGAACGTCACACCAAGAACACATATCATTTTTCAAAGAGAGTGCGGGAACAGAACTCACGACTTCGAGGTAATGTGCTACTTTGATAGAGATCTCATCTTCCATGGTTATCAGTGTTTCAACATCGACTCCCCAACATCTCGTTTCATTGAGATAGTAGATTTCTGCACGGGCGGGTACAACGCCAGTACAACTCCACCACAACAAACAGTAAAGCATCACCTGTTCTTTGTGGGTATCATGCACCTTTCCAGTTTTGTAATCCGCAATGACAACCTCCTCTCCTTCCTTATAGATGACATCTACATATCCACAAATAGGTATGTTCGGATGTTCCAGGTACACCTCCGAGAGCGAACGCTCTCGCTGTAATCGGTGTACCAAACTCGAAGCTCTGTCTCTTCTTGGATTCTGTTCTTTTGTTGTGTTCTTTTGTAAAGCACGATGAGCTTGCGAGGACAGACTTCTCAACTCAGCATGTTGATAGTGTTCTTGGAACAAACGAGCGCACTCGCGAAACACCTCATGGGGTGTTTTACGTATCACAACCCCTCTCCCCCGAGGGTGATTTTGCAACGTTGTTTGCAAATGAGTGAGTTTTTTCTCAATGAATGTCAAAGGCTTTAATGTTTTGAGAACCTCACGAAACGCTGGACTCCTCCTCTTTGGAAAACCCACCTCCTTGAGCGCTTTAAACAACACCTCCAATACCTCATGGACAATTGTGCCAACCTCTGTGGCTTCGCTTGGCTTTGAAGGAAAACGCTCAAAATCTCCATATCTAGAACGCTCTAGCTGCCACTGTAGAGGGCAACGTTCGAGTACTTTTAGTGAGGAGTAACTGAGCACGGATCGGTTGGTTCTCCACTCCGTAGGACCTTGCAATGTGTACATATCGCTCATCTTGAAGAACCATTGTCAATGAACTTCTCGAGCTTCCCACTGGCAGTTGGTAAATCAAACTCCAACTCGTAGGCATTCAAGCACTCTGCAAGCTCCATATCAAGCAGCGAAGCATCCAATACATCTGAAATACCGCTCTCAAGCGCGAGGAAAGGATGAATGACATCTAACCATAAATCCACCCCTTCCTTGATGTGGACAACCACAGGTATCTCAAGCTGCTCTTCCTCAATCAACATGTTTCGAGTGTATCGTACATTCTTCAGCTTCAACATGTCACATAACCGCTCTGTGAGATAAGCAGTACGTGTAGCATCTTGCACAGGAAGTATTCCACTCCGCACGTACTGAACCAGTGAAAGTCCAAGATGACGGTGTAATGCTCCATGGTAGTGTTTATTTTGATAGCTACTCAAACAGTCATAACAAGAAGAATCGCAAGAACATCCTGACAAAATCGACTCTGCGACGGCAAAGATCTCCTCAAGAACACTAGGTTGACCAATACTGCGTGCATATCCCGCGCCGCCTGCGAGCTTATCATACAAGTAAATATCGGCGCAGTGACCATTCATGTCCTCGACAGGGCTCCAGTTTCCTAACAACTCACCTTCTTCGACTTGCAAGACACGACACGCAGCCAAACACAGCACTTCGACCAACGTCGTCAACGCTGAACGCCCCTCAGCAGATGTCACTTCGCACTTGAAAGGACGTGTAAACTTCAACCTCATCAAAATCACATCAGTGAGAAAACGATGGCCAAGGAAAAATGGTCCCACAGGGTGTCCATTACATACAACCCCTTCCTGCGTAGGATGCTTGTGTGGACGAACTTTTCCTTTCTTGTCAAACAAAACAGACTTTGTGAAATCTTTCCCGTATTTCGGTTCAGCTCGACCACAATCAGGACAAATCATGAACCCTCGATCTCCAAGACCTTTATTCACGACCACAAGAAAGTCGGGCCTCGCAACAGCCTGTAGTCGTTCATCAAAGCAGTGAAAATCCCAGTCTTGGATATGCTTGACCTCCATCCTCGCTTTTGAAGCAGAGCCCGCCCAATCCATCGACCCTCCGTCTGCTTTTTTGTCTTCGAGGTTGACATCAACAGCAAACCCCGGCGGGACCAAAAATGGCAAGCGAAACAACTCAACCTCCCCACATACAGGACAACAATCCCTGGGAATTGGCTTGGGAGCAACTTCGACATACCCACAATGGTCACACGCCAGATAGTGGGATGCCTCCTCAAGGAGTGTACTCAGTGAAGAGATATAGGGTGAATACAACGCCGCCGAACGAAAACGTTTTTTGTCAATGACCAGCTCACGACCTGGTGCATACTCACTGAGCGCGATCTGCAAGTCTCGGCTCGGAGAATACCGAAACTCAGGGCGGTGTGGAGACTTCCACGCCTGGCGTCCTTTCAAAACGTACAAGGAGACAATATCTGAAGGGAACGCATAGCGTGGAAAAATCCCTCTCTCAATGAAGGTCTGTAAAAGATTTTCCTTGAGACGATGTTCCAACACACCAATCTCAGCGACAGTGAGTTCATCCTCCTCTTTTTCGTACAGCTCGAGAGGAAGTTCTTTTCGCAACAACACCAGAAGCTGCTCAACACATGTTGTTACGACATCCTCTGTGTCAATCTCTTCACCCAAAGCATGACTGCAAGCAGGAGCCCATCGTCGAATCTCGTCCATCAGCTTTTGTTTATGAATAGCCAACCATTTCGAAAGTTTGACAAAAGAGCAGTCTTTTTTTTCGTCTAAGAAGTCCTCTACAGAACCAAGCGCCTCAAACAACTGAGAACGTTTCGTGCTGCCCTCAACCGCCTCGTGAAAAAACCTTTGAACGAGATACGCATACGCATGACGCCTCAGGATCTCTTGGTTCTCAACATACACAACGGGAGGACGCACATCTCCAGAGATGATCTTCTCGGGATTGTCGAAATAATACGAATCATGTGTCCAGCCATGAGCGTACGTCATAACAGAGGCGATCGAAGAACCTCGACGACCAGCACGACCAGCACGTTGCTGATAGTTGGAGACATGTGGAGGCACATTCCTGAGCGCCACCGCACTCAGTTGACCAATGTCGATCCCAACCTCCATCGTCGTGGTACAGCTTAAGACATCAATCGAGGGTCCTTCTCCCACTGCGATATCTTGAAAGCGCAACTCATACTCTTCAGTCAGCGCGTAGGCTTCGCTATCATCGACATTTGACAGCTGCGCCGAGTGCTCCATCGCGACCAGACCGAAGGGCTCGGCGTTGCTCTCCGCGATTGCGCGCTTCACCTTGTCCCGGTAAAAGCCGGAGCGCGCATCCAACAGCAAAGGTGCGTGGTGAACAGAGATAAGTTGTCCACAACAATTGGGACACACATGCCTTATATGATCGACATAGAGGCGGTTACACGTCTCACACTGAAACCATTCGTCATCCAATCGCATCTTCAACAGCAAAGAAGCAGGGTTGAGATATCGACCTCGATCGAATGTTCGCGTAAGTGTGCTCTTTCTCGCCAACTCGAAGAGCCAATTCGACACCTCTGTGTATGTAGCCTGCTCAGGTAGCAGCTTCTCCAAATATTCACGAAAGCGTCTTGGAATGATAGTGCTGTCCCTAAAGATCCCCATCGGCTTATCATAGCTTGCATCCGCAAGTGCATGTCTCGATGCACCCGGAGGCATAAAGCAATTACGCTCCAGTTGTACTCTGATCCAATGACGCAATAGGATACGCGCTTCTTCATGGGATAATTTTGTAGGCAATGTACTCTGCATCGACTTCCAGATCTTTGAATTCACCTGGACTGTCGCCATCCCCAAAGACCACAGAGAGTAGAACTTAAAAGTAAACTCTGCGTAAAGCATCTTTGCATACGGCAATTTAGGGCTGATATAACCCTGTTGTGCAAGATTGAGCACCTCGACGAGCGTCTCCCCCGCAGCCAAACGCAAGTCATGATGAAAGTCATCAGGTTTGGCCTCTGGGAACAAATCAATGTTGTACTCATTACACACCCACAATACAGCTGGATACAGACGATCAAGTCGCGGCTCTTGGCTCAGCCCCTCAAGCGCACGCGCAGCCAACACCAGCACTTGGCGAAAAGCATCTTTTGAATGGCTGGACTCCAACGCAGGCGCAAGACGAGCTGCTTTTTGACGACCATCACTAAACACCAACACTTTTCGTCCTCTGTTTGGCAACACGATAGGCGAGTGTTGACTTCTTTTGATCTCTTGTAGTGACTTGATCTGTGGTGGTTGCTCCGCAAATTGGGTCTCGATGAGCGATGTAAAGGGAGGCTCACCGAGCGTTCGAAATGTCTGGAGCTTTCGTTTCTCTCCGGCCTCATAGGACTGACATTCAGGACAACAAGTAAACTCGGCTTTTCTGCTGCCTTGCTGATGATCTCGAGGTAGCCAAATAGAACGAGACTCCTTCTCGTCAAACTGCATCTTTGGATCCAAAAAGCCCGTCTTCAAGTGGACGCGGACCTCTTCACAGATGGGACTTTGCTGGGGGGATGGCAAGAACTCTATCTTGTCAACACTTCCTTCTGGCTCGCCCCACAAGTAGTCCAGCTCTGCAAATGTCTGTTCCTTTCGTTTGTACGCAACCATATACGCCAACCCACAGCTACGGCAGGACGCCAACTCAAACACGCGACTCTCACAAACATCACAGCGTTGTCGTGGTCCAGCAAACATCTTTCCAACAGGACTTGGTGCGCCTTCGTTTGCTGGACAATGGCGATTGATGCACGCAAACAACCCATTCAAACCCCGAAACATCATATGCAATCGCGTAGGGATCAAACCAGGCTCATCACTCTTGGGTTTCGCGAGCGTTCCCAATGTCAGCAAAACCTCTGTCGCACGACGACGTTCATCACTCTCAGGAAAGATTTTGTGTGCAAGTTCATCGAGTGAACACGCACTTCCCGATGTCTCAGCGAGGACCATATTGACAACAGGCAGCCGCAATAGCCAACGATATAAGTTTCGAAACACTTCCTCTTCGGATTGAACAGACTCATGCTCTGCACCAAAGTACGCAAAAAGAGGCTGTAAAGCCCCCTGTAGTGCATCCACACTCGAAGCTTCATGTAAACCTTCCAAGTCAACATCGACCAGCGCTGATGCGAAGTCACCTTTCCCAACGCCAACAGGTTGAGGGACCTCTCTCTCACTTGTGATCACCTGGAATTGTTCAGGTTTTTTCCCCGTCAAATCAGCAGAAAAACGACGCACGACCTCTTGCGCCTCCTCGCCAGAGCCCAAAGACGCACTTGTGCAGATGACCCGAAACTTTGAGGCGTCTCCAGAGATCCCCAAACGAGCAAGTAGACGACGTATTAACAACGCGACCTCAGCGCCTTGCGCCCCTCTGTACATGTGCGCCTCATCGATGACGAGCACAAACTCACTGCCATCCTCAGCCAACCACTCCCTCGTCTGCTCAAACAACGGGCGCTCAAACGGTCTCATCAACATATACTCTAACATTGAGTAGTTGGTTACGAGAATATCGGGCGCTCCACCCTCACCCGTCGCAGGGTTGTGGATCATCTCATGCCTTGTAAATAACTCACTATCCTCTGGACCTGTGAGGAGTCTCTTGTCCCAATTTGGATCAGGTGCAAGTTGACCTTTTCTCTTCCCTCTCGTGATACGTCTCTCGCCGATATGCTCCTCTCCCAAGAATCGACGAAGGTCTTTGGCTGGATAGCGTCCTCTTGCACGTAATTCAGACTCCAACTCAGGTGCAAGATCCAAGTAATACCGAAGCAAAGGCTCAACACGTCCACCATCTTTTTGTCCCTTACGTGGACCAGGATAGCGTGTGCGACTCGTGTACATTCCAAACAGTGGGTGGCGTTGGTTATTGGGCAACGCATGAAATATATCCCTCAGCTCAGCGTTCCCAAACAACAGACGCAAACGAGACAGTTGATCGTTGACAAGCGCGTTCATAGGATACAGAATCAACGCCCGTACCGCGCGCTTTTGATAGCTCTGAGGCCGCGTCGATACCTCCTGGTACAGTTGACCCAGCAGCGGAATCAAAAAGCACTCCGTCTTCCCTGATCCCGTACCTGTCGCAACGATGAGATCTTTCCGGTTGGAGAAAAAATGTTGATATGCATCCCCTTGATGCTTGTAAAACTGCGGATACAGTAAAGTCTTTCCACCTCCCCCCTCGACATGAACCTCCGTCAACTCCGACAAAAATTGCCCAAGCTGTTTGTCACAACCTAATGACGTATACGTTTTGGATGAAAAGGGATACTTTGGTGTCGTCTCGATAAACGGCTCTTGTGCGATGAGTTTGCGATTCTCTGATGAACTCAACAACGATCGACGAGCCCGAATCAATGAAGGGTTCTTAAGAGGATATGCGCTCTCAATGTACGACTGTAACTGCTTTCTCAAACGTGCAAAGAGACGGGTGGGTGTGTACTTGGAGTGTGTATGATCTTCGAAGAGACCATCTCCCTCCTGTATCATCTGAGGGCCATCTTTCCAAGGCTTTGTATGCTCATCAGAAGCAGGTCCAACGTCAGAAACGGGCTCCTGCTGCTTCATCCACGCCGCGAGTGTCGACGCGACTGCGTCATTTAATGCTGTATCATCAATACGTTCGATGAGATCATCAAAGTCTACCTCTTCCTTGAACAACTCATTCAAGAACGCAATGGTCACCTCTTTGATCCCCTCGAATGAAAACATCGCCCCTGGCTTGATCTTTCTGTCGCGAACCCACTCGGCGATCTCCAAGTCGGCGAGTACACCATCTACAGAAAAAGGCTCTAATACGATCTTCATTTGATCTCCCCCATCACTTCCCAATCATCTGTGTCCAAACGTTCCAAAGCAGGATTATCTGTTTCATTCGGGTATATGACCATGAGTCCACGCATCGCACGGGTCATCCCGACAAATATCAACTTATTATAATCTCGACTCCGTTCTTCGAATTCAGCTTCTGTGAGCGTCTCCTTTGAAGGAAATGTCCCCTCACCTAACCCACATATCACAACAGCGGGGAACTCCAACCCTTTCGCAGAGTGAAGCGTCAACACCTTCACTTCGGGTGTAGAGATATCCAACTCTCGCCCCTTGAAGAAACGAGCTGGCACACCCTGCTCTGTGAGTGCTTTGGCGACAAGCTCCCCCACGTCGGATTTAGGAACCAGCACACCACATGCACCGACCTTCAAGCGAAGGTGCTTGGACATTTGACGGACGAAACGAGCTGCCCAAACAGCCTCTTCCTTGCCAGCATCACAACGAATGAGCAAAGGCATCGGTCCATGATGTATACAATCCGATCGACCTAAGTCTTCGGATTCTTCTGACTGTTGTAATGGGAGCGCAGCTTGTTCAATTTCGAACGTCGAACGGTAATTGTGCTTGAGATAACGTGTGCGCCCCTTAAACTGAAGTGCGGGATGGATCGAGTGGAGTGATTGACCTTTTGTGTGGATGGATTGCTTCACATCAGCCGCAAAGAAGATCCCATCAGGTTCCTTTGCAAGCTCCGCCAACAAGGCGAGCGCAACAGGAGAAAAGTCTTGCGCTTCGTCGACGATGACAAAGTCAAAACGCTTGGCATACATGCCTTCCTTGACCGCATCAAGCGCTTTTTGTCGAAGCGTCTCCCAAGAGACATACTCTCCCTGCTCCAGTTCTTTGGTATACACTTCGTACAGTGACCACACAGCCTCACGCATACTCTTGTTGAATCCAACTTTTCGACCCGCTCGACTTGCAACGAGGTAAGCGTCCAAACTCTCAACTTGTTGCCCCTCGATCACCCAGCGAAACTCATCGAGGAGATAAGAGAGGGTCAGCTTTTTGATCCGCCGAAGACGTTTATTCTGTTCGAACTCATTGCGTCCAGGTGGCAACCATGTGCGAAGTATCCTCTCAAGTACATTCTTGTTGTACCCAGGAGGCATCGTTTGGAAAGAGAAACCACTCTCCTTGATCACCTCGTAGACGAGCTGATCAATCGTTCGAACCTCCACCCTCCTGGCTTGCTGTTTGCTCAGCAAGCTATCGATGAGCTGTCCATTGAAGTGGGACAGTGAGCGCGTATATGTCGTAAATAATGCGGTCTCTTTCCCTGTGGACTTGGGCATCGTTAACAGTGAACGAATGCGGTATAGCGCCACAGTGCTCTTTCCCGTCCCAGGGCCTCCCTTGACCATCGTCGGCCCCTTTAATGCCCAATCACATAATTTGAGCTGCCGCGGATCTAAGCGCAGCAAGAAATCTTGTAATTCGCCTTGCTTCAGCTTCACCAAATCTTGTGGCGCTTGGAGCACAAGGTCCGGTTGTTGCAGGACTTGATCGACAGGACGAGGAAACAGATTGTCCATCACACGACTGAGTACCTTCTCAGGTACATTTGCGTTGAGCAAGGCCTCCTCACTTTCACAGTGGAGGAGATCTGGGATATAATCGTTGGGGATTTTGAGTTCTTCGAGCCATTCAACCTCTATCGAACGAGGCAAAGGTGTTGCATCGGGTACTTTTTTTGTCGCTTGTTCTTTAAAGGACCACAGCTTCTGCTTTTTGTGCTCGTTAAGTTGTGCTTCGTCGAGTAAGTCTTCCTCTTCATCAGGAAGAAACACAGGCTCCTCATAGTCAACTCTCCCCGTCGTATATGTCTTTTCCGAGCGACGTCGAATCGTCAAGAGGCGTATCCACTCATCACCAAATGTATAGAGAATACGAAAATTCCCCATCCTCAAGCGATAGATATCATGTTGTCCTTTGAGCTTCTTCTTCAGCTTTCCATCGGGAAATGGATCTTTGACAAGTTTATCAATTTTTTCCCACAACATCTTCATATCAGCGCTGGGAAACCCCATTACTTCACTTGAAAAACTCGGCTTCATGTTGAGCTCTCGAACTTTCATCAAGATACCTCCGCTTCAGATACAAACAACACACCCAATCTTCTCTCAAACAACCTCTGAAGCGCCTCAAAAGACGACCTCTTCAAAAGAAACTTCATAGGAAAAGTGTCTCTCATGACATCCTTGATCACAGATAAAAGATATCGATACTCCGGTACTGGGAGCATATTTTCGAGATACAGTAGGACATCCTCTTCAGATCGACCCTCCACATGAATCTTTGTCGGCACATCGTTCAATCGATCAAAAGCATAACATAAGCGGGCGACATCTTCTGGCATACATTCGAGAAAACGAATCCCTTCCCCTCCAGGCTTGGCCAATACATGCCGATACCCACGATCAGCTCGAACACGCAGCAAAGAGAAGGTGCACAGTTCATCGACCCCCTCCCAGCAACGATATTGAAGCCTATCTTTCGTAGGTTGGTAACATTGAGGACGCAGCTCACCAAAGATCTCCCCTAACGATGCGACCTCCTCCGCAAGTTCAACACGGGCTTCCCACGAAGACAACCACTTGTCATCTACAACATCAGCATCGTCGAGTCCAAGCCAATCAGCCAATGTGATCACTCCTCCACCAAGCTGCTCGATCTTCTCGGTGCAAAGAGCAAGCTCACGTGAAACTCGACAGTGTCCTGCGCTCTCAAGAGAGAGACCCAACAACTCCTCCAACATCGAGGTAGGAAGCGCACACAATACACGAATGTGTTCGTCAGGAAAAACAACACCTCGCAAAGGCGCACCCGCAAGAATACCATATCCTCCAGTGAGAATGTCTCCTTGAAGAAGCAATTGGTTGAGCAGCTCGTTTGCGTGCTCTTCTGTGATAGAGAAGAAAGGATCTGCAAACGCCAAAACACGCTTGAGCAAGACACGACGTGTGAGGCTTTTGTGCGCCGCAAGTTCGTGAAGGAGTAATTCAACAACACACCGTTCATCAGACCATGTACGCTTGAAGCCGTAATATGACCTCGACTTTTCAGCCATGTCCGTTGATGTAAGAGCCTTTATCATCGCAACCTCACGCCATGAAATCGTTGAGAAATTCTTCAAATAGCAGAGAGTGTGCCTCAAACATCATCTCATCGAAATCGTTGGGTCTTCGACGCAAACGCTGTCTAGACTTGTACATCGTCCACACCTTTCCATCTGTCACAAAGATACGTTTATACGACGCTCTTCTGGCGATCAAACCGAGCGTATGAAGCAACGAGTGCCCCTTCTCAATGCTGACGAGATCCTGTCCCTGCGCCACAACAAAGAGCAGCGCAGAACACTCAAACCGCCCTCTTTTTCCATGATATTGGAAAGCATGAAGTTCTCGCTGAAATAACACACGTTCATCTTCAACATCTAACGCGACATGAACGCTTCGATACCCCAACATATACGTCACTTCATCGATCCACGTGCCCAAGTGATACCGATCGTGAAGAGACTCTCTTGTCACAGCCCAACTACCTTCCAGCCGGACCTTCGCAGAGGACAAAAATCCACTCGTGAGTTCTTTCTCGTGTTCAAGCACCAACGTGTGACCTTCTCCGCACGTGATCGAGAGTTGACCGCGCAAAAGATGCTCCAACTCTCTCGCAAATGAACCCAACCATGCAATCACATCAAGAGAACCTTCGGCTCCACACCTTCCCAAACTGAATGGACGTGTCTCTAGACCATACCACTCACCCTTCGCACTCCAGTAAGGCGGCAGTGTGAGCATCCATGTCTGTCCATCCCGCGTAAGCCGAGAGAGGTCCATTCGTATACGACATTCTCCTCGGAACTCCGTCGTCTGAAGTGCTTCCTTCGCCCCAAAGATCATCGCGAAACGATAAGGGATGAGAGCTGGCTCGTATTGCTCGACGAGCTCGACAAAGAGACGCTCTGATGACCATTCACCATCTCCTGAGCAGGCTTCGATACCGTACATCCCCTGCTCCAAACCCCCCAATGCAAAGTGACTGCCTTGTCTCAAATCGACGTCGTGCAGTTCGACTTCCTTTCCAGAGGCCACAATCACAGTGACACCGCCTACAGCAGAAGGTTCATGACAGTTCAATGAAACATAGAGGGGATCGTCCACAGCATAACGTTGTAAAAGCTGCCCCTTCGAAGACATACGATACGACCGAGCCGAGAAAGTAGGTCGCAACGTCAACATCTCTTGCTTGGCGAAAAGTCCAAGTGATTCGAGTCGCTCAGACCACGCCTGATCGCGCTGTTCAGGGAGCAACCAAGATAAAACACACCAATCGCCCTCCCACCAAGCCACCTCTTCTTCATCAAGTTGTCCTACCAGCGCAGGAGGTACCAACACAAAGTATTGTTGCCCCACAGACAATACGTTTGACCGCACAATGCGACCCATACCACTCGCATCTTCCTTGAATACAGTCACAACCTCTTGAGAGAGCCCCTCCAAGCGGAGTGTAGAGAGCGCTTCTTGCACATCCTCATCATCCTCAAAACCATCTGCTGTAACGATGTACGACTCCACATCAGGTGGAACACTCTCAAACCAACAACCATTTCGCAGGTTTGACGCCAACATTCGTATCGTCATCTCCCCAGCAGTCACCGTGAGCACACGGATAAAACCCAAGAGACCCTGTAACGGAGAAAACTCGATCGACAATCCACCTCTATCAGCAGCCCTCATCACAAAGGCGCTTGTCCAATCCACGTCACGGCGTTGGGTCTCTGGTGCGACTTCAGAGGTTACCCGTTCATCGAAAAAACCAACGAGTGCACGAGACAAAAACATCCCTTTGCGTTCGCGCTTTTCACCAGGCGTCAGAGACTTTCGCTCCAGAGAAGACCTCGTCTGAACGCGGATATACGGACGCTCTAAGGTGTCCAAAAAGGACGCAAGAACAGTGACTTCATCATCCTCTGAGAGAGAGATGTCTGGATAACGCGTCTTATCCTTGTTGAGAGAGCAAAGGGTCGCACCTTCGCGGCCTCTCTTGCTCAAACGCTTGACGGCGTAGTGACCGAATTCAGGATCGAGACCTGCTCCACGAAGCAAGACGATCGGCTCATCACCGCCACGACTCGGACCAAACTCAAAGACGACGTAGGCTCCATCTTTGAGCCCAGACCTGCCATCATCCATACTGTGGCCAACGATCTGCGCAACAAACATTTTGTTTGTGAGAGACCAGCGTTCGGAGTGGAGCTTCACCCAACCGAGAGGCTCAACATACTGTGAAGGTGCTTTGTCTCCCCACTCACCACCAGGTACAGAAGCCGCGACAGCCTTCAGCGAATACACAGGTAGATGTGTCTTATATTGCTCTTCCTCCGAAGGCTCGTCTTCCAAGACGAGTTCTTCTAAATCAATATCTTCCTTGACGTCCTCCTTTTGGTTGCGTTGGTCAGGCTGCTCTGTAGGGACAGCTTGTCCACGAAATTGATTCAAAAAGGTCTGTGTTTGGGGGAAGTCCAGCAGGAAAGAGCCTATAAACTCCATTGATTGGGCTTTGGGCAAGACCTTCTGGAATTTGCTCAGGCGATAATCAGGGAGACGACTCATATACTTATCAAGCAGCCGATCATCACGCCAAAATGACGGTGAGATAAGAGTCTTTAGCACCTGTTTGATACGCTCACGTTGAGCGAGTCCTGCTTTGATCTCGAGCTTGAAGTTATCCGCTCGTACAGTCCAACCCCCTTCAATGTTGATGGCATATCGCAAGGTCTGATTGACCTTTCCTCCGGCAAACGTCCACCACGTTGTCGAATCTTCTGTAAACGCAAGCGCTGGACCTGTTGTCTCAAGAACAGCCTGCAGATCAGCACGGAACTCTTTGAGGACATCGAGCGCGTTGGACTTCACGTACTTGAAGGCTTCGTTTGAGAGGATGATATCGCGTATCTTTTGGCAGATCTCATAGCCTAACAATTGAGGGATAAAACTCGTCCATTTTGGTTGTGTCCCGAATGTACCGGGCTTCACATACACAGCTCTCTCTGCATGGTCGATACGGATGACATCCCAAGGCCTCCCACTCAATAAAAAAGAACTACTGTCTTCGTAGAGTTGATCCACAAAGGATTGTTCGAGTGAGCCGACTTTATGGCGTGCAGTGTTCTTCACCTCATAGAGGAGTGGCGTTGAGAAGACAGCATACATATCCATAAAATTCTTGCGCCCGAAGAGTTTTTCGGCTTTTTCACCCATCACTAATAAACCGGAGACTCGATCCAAAGACCCATCCTGGATCATCCACTTGATGAGCTCCTTGAACTCGTCCTTTTGGATGCCTGAAAAATCGGGAACACTCGACAGATGCTCCCAAAGTGCAGAGGCCCCAATGCCTTTGGAGGCCAGACACATCGCGAGGACTTGGTGTACGAGTACAGGCCAATGACGCGTGTCGATCTTGACATGCTCAACCCACTTCGACTTGGCGAGCTCGATCAGCGCGATGGCTTGGAGAACAGACTCCTTGGAGGTGCAAAAGAAAAACGTGTTCGCGGCCTTCCCCTCTCGTCGCCCCGTGCGTCCCATCCTCTGCAAAAACGAATTGACAGAGCTTGGTGCGTCAACTTGCAAAACTTTGTCGAGGTCACCAATATCGATCCCCAACTCCAACGTCGAAGTACACACAATACAGGCCGCGCCCCCTTCCTGAAAGTGGGCTTCAGCCTCTTGTCTCTCCTCTTTCGAGATAGAGCCGTGGTGCACATACATATCCACATGGCGAGAGGCCAATCGACGACCGATGTTCTCAGCGAGGCTGCGACTTTGGCAAAAAAGCAAGGACTTCACTTCGCGGGCAGACGCCGCAGCAGACAAAGCAAGCTCAGGTTCAGTCTCTCTATACACAATGGACAGTTGTCGTCTAGAAGGCTTAGCGGGTGGGTCGATGACGATCCCCTCACGACTTGAATCACTCCCTATCCAATCGAGGATGTCATCGGGGTTGCCAACTGTCGCGCTCAAACCAATCCTCTGCACATCAAAACGAGAGAGGCGCATAATCCGCGCCAACACACTCCGTAGATGTGCCCCCCTATCCGAACCTGCGAGTGCGTGAATCTCATCGATGATCGCAAAACGCAGATTCGAGAAGATCTTTGTTTCGTCTGTTTTCTCAGAGATACACATCACCTCCAAGGACTCAGGTGTCGTCATCAATACAGTCGTAGGTCCTCGTAGGAACTTCTTTTTTTGGCTGGCTTTTGTGTCACCATGCCAGACAAAACGGTCCAATCCAACCATCCCAGTGTAGGTCGCGAGTCGGTCCGCTTGGTTGTTCAACAACGCCTTGATCGGCGCGATGTACAGAATCTGCACCCCCTCTTCTTGTCTCGATAACACCTCGGATAAGGCAGGAAAGAACGCCGCTTCTGTCTTTCCGCCTGCGGTAGGAGCGAGGATAATTGCATCTTTCCCGTCGAGCAGTGCCTCACCAGACAACTCCTGCACAGGACGCAATGAGCTCCAACCCAATGTCCTGACAATCGCCTCTTGAAGCAGCTCGTGAAAACGGGAAAAAACGCTCACCACACATCCTCCTCAGGGACCAAATCGTCTTCTACATCCTCAGTCGTCTCTGGCACCTTCTCTTCAAGTCGTTCCCGCTCTGTGTCTGTCATCGACGAAGGAGAGAAATTATACTCTTCATTAGGGACATACTCTTCGTGCTCATCGACGAGATCCATGACCCCTACAAACTCGCGTAAGAATTGCCTTGGGACGATCCCAACATCCCCCTTAAAGCCCTTGGTGACTTGTCCAACCAATTGCTCGATAAAAGAATCCGTGACCTTTTCTTCGAGGATAGCCCGTTTGGCAGACGGATAAATGGAACGCAATCTCACCGCGACATTCCGCAATCGCTCCTCATTGAAGGGCGATAACTCGAGCTGTGGCTGCCGCATACTTGCAAATGCACCCTGTTTTTTAAACTCAATTCGTTGGTGAAGTGGTTCCAAGCCTGCGACACCCTTTTTGGTGTCAAAGAACTCTTTTGTACCTGTGAAAATCCATAACAACCCAGGAAAATCGGAGGTCGCGTCGTGGATCTGGCGTAGACCATTTAGCGACTTTTTGCGAACATCCCTCCTCATTCGTAGGATGGTTTCAACCTCATCGACGACGATCAAGAGCCCTTTGTATCCTGCGGCTTTTACAATGGCGAGGACACCACGTAGATAATCGAGCGCGTCGCGGCTTGAGATGTCTCCCTTGATCCGGGCGAGTCTCTTGGCCGACGCCGAGACATTCTGAGAGCCTCCAAGCCACGATAACAACGCCCCTGCATCCGCGAAGTTATTCTCTTGCTTGAGACGGAAGATCGTTTGTACAGCGCGCACAAAGTCCTCGGAGGCTTTCCCGCCTGTCAACGACAACAACTCTTGGTTGAGTCGATCGTGTACTTTATCATCAAAGTCGTCGGCCTCTTCATCTTCACCGACCTCGATCAATCCATCTTCAATTCGACCGATCCACTGGTCCAAAATGTCACCAAACGCGCCTCGACCACATGTCTTTGTGGATAACTCTTGCATGACCTTTCTGTAGACGTCGTTGAACCTATGAAAATGTAGGTCGTTATCAGAGACGACGACAAAACTCGTCGCAAAACCTCGTTCACGGGCGTCGAGAGTCGCCATTTTAGACATAAATGTCTTTCCACATCCATACCCACCACGTAGAAACTTGATCGCGCCTTCACTCGACTCTGCAAGTTCTATTTGACGATGAATTTCCTCTCTGACTTTTTCAACACCAACAGCAAAGTGCTCAAGGCCTTTATCGGGGACAGCTCCTTGACGAAGGCGCTCAAAAATATGCTCAGTTTCTCGGCTCATAACATCTCCTTCTCTAACAAGGTTCTTCTTCTATCAGCATTCTCTTGTGCGTTTGCGATCCTCTTGTCCGAACCATGTGGGCTCTCCCCCTCCCAGCATAACACCGCCCCTTCGATGTTATCTTGGTATTGAGTTGCGTCTATAGGCTTCTTCTTGGTCACAAACAAGATGATCTTGTTGTCCTTTTTTGGTGTGATGACCCCTCTGTACAGTGCGTGTGCAGAAGCATAGCCCCAAAGCTCCGCGAGGGTGTTTCGATTGTACAATTCACGAACGACCAGTTCTTCAAAAGAGACGGGCATACCATCCTCCTTTCTTACCCCTGAGATATCTTAAAAGACTTCTCCTTTTTTCTCACGGATATATTTGAGTTTACCCTTCGCGCTACGAACACGGACACGAAAGGGTAGATGCTCCTGTAAGCTCTCAAGATCATTGCGAAGGCGACGCACCTTTCTTGCATTCCCTAGGATGATTGCAGCATCCTCTTCAGCCAAAGATCCACGTTCATCAAGTGTCTGAAAGAAACGCTTGTACTTTTTTGGGATATGCTTGAGCCAAGAAAGTCCTTTGTCACTCCTGACATCGACGTCATTAAGCAGCTCAGAAGAACCATTATGATCGTCTTTTATGAGAACCCCAAGAGCCTTTTCCCCTGCTTGAATAAAAGTATCTCTCCACTCTTCAACAAGGGACTTTGGAACTTTGTACAGGTGATTTGCCGTTTCAAAGTCAATCTCTCCCTTAAGGAGCGCCATCACCAACCACGCTTTCTCTTGTGCTGTCCAAATAGAGGAGGTTTGTGATGGGATAGAGCGAATCCTTTTACCAAACTCTCCCCAACGCATGATGACATCGAGTTGTGGATAGTTCTCAACCCCTAGTGTAAAATTGCTCAACAAAATCTCTCCACCATTACAAAAGAATCGCGTTGCGATGGTATTTTTCCGAGGACTCAAGATAAGGTACTCAATGTCATCCTCGTGAAACACTTCATGATAGCAGTATATCCCGTAAGTAAAGCTGTCGAACCTGGACTTAGAAAAACTATTGGTTTCAGGTACATAATCGACAAGCTGGCAACCTTTTGTGTTCCTGGTATTTGTCATTGTAAAGTCGATTTGTGTCTGACCAAACCAACATAATACGACAAAATCCTCCCCCCACAACACGTTGTGAAAGTCGGAAGGCAATAATGCGGGAGGAAACATCAGAATACGACCAGCGTTCGCAAGAAACGTGTCCAGTTCACGTTTACATGTTTTTTTCTCGAAGACATCGAAGGTCTCTCGATCATGAAAGGCGAGTCTCGGAGGAAAAATCAAAAACTGAAACTCACCAAACCCACCCGCGGCTTTTGTGGCGATGTTCGTCGCATCGATCATCTCATAGGAGATCTCACGTTGGCGAAAATACACTTGGAGGTCAAAATCAAGTCCTTGTCCAATCACACCAATTCGGGCCATCTCGTAGACTCACTCCTTCTCAAAAAGTACGCAACACAACTTCGCGCGTATCATACCCGAATCCTGTACAGGATACCAGCACACACATCTCCAAAGTAGGTTTTTTTACACCAGACATCAGCACAACTCTTTCGGTAACTGATAGATTTGCCGATTCACACCAAGGCAATGAGCACACAACGACTCGACACAATCAGAAGAAAATCATGTCTATTGGATCAATGGGAAACAATTTGCTATGGTGTATGTGTTTGTTGAGAAATGTACCTAACACAATGAGGAGACATTGTCTTGCGAGAGAAAACCTTGCCTGTTGGTTTGTATGAGTCACTTATGACAAACGCTCTTCGCGAACAAGTCGAACGATACGCAGATGAAGAAAGACAAATTGAAGAACTTGATTCTTCGGCCTCCGCACAAGTATTGAGTCAGTGGTTTCAGGAACGGCTTGAGCGAGCTCTTGAGACCTTGCCTAAAGACCAAGTCGCGGATCGCATTGCTATCACCAATCAACTCTTTTCCACTCTTACTGAGCTCATCCCGAAAAGTGGAGTCGATGAAAAAGATCATGTTGACCCCTCAGGTCGACAATTGTATGCGATACACGAAACGCAGAAGCTCCCCCTCCCCATCAAAACACTCATGCGACCTAGTATTCCACTCAACAACAGCGATCTCTTGGTGAATGGAAGGCACGACCTCAGCCTTGGACCAGAGTTACAAAGAGAGCTTGCGTCTTCTGATAGGGTCGATTTGCTTTGCTCTTTTCTCAAATGGAGTGGGGTTCGGTTACTGCTTCCATCCATAAAAGACTTCGTTCAGCGAAAGGGAAGAGGTGCCTTTCGGGTACTTACAACAACGTATATGGGTGTGACAGAGCAGCGTGCGCTTGATGAGCTAAAAACGTTCGGTGGAGATATTCAAATATCATACGACACACAACACACCCGCTTACACGCAAAGGCCTGGCTCTTTCATAGAGAGAGTGGATATTCAACTGCATACGTAGGCTCCTCAAACCTCTCCCGCCAAGCGATGTTAGATGGATTAGAATGGAACGTCAGACTCTCCAACACAGACAACCACGCGATCCTCGAAAAAATCAGGGGAACCTTCGAACAATACTGGAATAGTCATGATTTTCGCTCTTACGATGCAAAAGAATTTTCAGACCGCCTACAGCTCGCCAAACCACAGCAAATTGAAGGACTGAAAGTCTCCATAGATATCCACCCCTTCCCACACCAAGAAGAGATGCTAGAGGCGCTGCGACTGGAAAGACAACAAGGACATACAAAAAACCTTGTCGTTGCGGCGACAGGGACAGGGAAGACGATCGTTGCGGCACTTGACTATAGAGAGCTTAGAAAGCAAGGGTATGAAACACTCCTGTTTGTCGCACACAGACAAGAAATCCTTCGCCAAAGTCAACAAACATTCCAATTAACACTCAAAGAAGGCACTTTTGGCGAACTGTTGACCGCAAATTACAAACCAAATAGATGGCAACACGTCTTCGCAAGTGTTCAATCCCTTCATGAAGACACACTCCAACAAATCGCGAGTGAACACTTTGACATCGTGATTGTAGATGAATTCCATCACGCAGCCGCTCCAACCTATGAGAGAATACTCCAGCACTTTTCACCCAAGTTCCTACTTGGCCTGACTGCCACACCAGAACGCGCTGACGGCAAGAGCATCTTAGAGTGGTTCGATGAGCGCGTAGCAGCTGAGTTACGACTCTGGAAGGCCCTCGATCAAGGTTTACTGTGTCCTTTTCAATACTTTGGGATAGGTGGGGCTCCGGACCTCGCAAGTCAAAAGTGGACTCGCGGTCGATACGATGCAAAAGACGTAAGTCAATTGTACTCAACAGATCACATGTTTATCAAACGCATACTACAAGAAGTCTCGAAAAAAGTTGCAGACCCCCTCAAGATGAGAGCGTTAGGGTTTTGTGTTGATGTAACCCACGCGACTTTGATGGCAGAACGATTCACACATGCTGGTATCCCAGCAAAAGCTGTCTCTGCTCACACATCAATGACCGACCGAAACCAAATACTACGCGAGCTATCAAGTGGCCAGATTAATTGTATTTTCTCCGTTGATTTATTCAACGAAGGAGTTGACCTTCCAGATGTAGACACGGTGCTCTTCTTGCGTCCGACAGAGAGCGCGACGATATTTTTGCAACAGCTCGGACGAGGATTGAGGCGTTCTCCAAATAAGGATTGTTTGACTGTTTTAGATTTCATCGGAAATGCTCACAAAAAATTCCGTTTTGACAAGCGTTTCCGAGCCATTTTGGGAGGGACACGGAAAGAGATTCTGTCCCACATCCAAAGAGATTTCCCAAAGCTCCCTCCAGGGTGCTCGATCCAACTCGATGAAGTCGCACAAAAAGATATCATCAAAAATATCAAGAGCGCGTTGAGACTTGGGTACAAAGGACTCATCGAAGATCTTCGAGAACTACGGAGGAATGGAGATGAACCAACACTCGCTCAGTTTTTACACAAGACAGAGAGCGAGCTCGAAGATATTTATTCTGGCCAAGGAAAAAGCTGGACAGCCTTACAAAGGGACGCAGGTGTAGGACATAGAGTCTTATCGAAAGATGAACAAAAAATGGAGAAAGCACTTGTCCGCATGCTTCACCTTGATGACTTCTCAAGATTGCGGGCATATCAGGATTTTCTCTCGACATCAACTCCTATCAAAGCAAATGACAAAGACACCAAACAACGCATGCTCTTTGCGCTCTTAGGACACATGGATATCGAACTATCATCAATGCAAGATGTCTGGGATCGACTCTGGTTATGTAAACCACTGAAAGAGGAACTCTTGTCCCTATTCGACATTCTAGAGGACAAATTGCGCCACCCAACCATCCCGCTCCCAAGCGCGCTGGCTCCTCTCTCCTTTGAAATACACGGAACGTACAGCCTAGACGAAATCACAGCAGCGGTAGATCTCCGCTCAAAGAAGGGGACTCTGCGACGAATACGTGAAGGTGTCCTCTACATACCTTCTCTACGGACGGATCTGCTTTTCGTTACGCTCGAAAAAAGTGACAAGGACTACTCTCCAACGACAAGATACCAAGATTACCCACTCTCCAACCTTCGCTTTCACTGGGAGTCACAAAGCAATTGCCGTCCAGGCTCTCCCACAGGTCAAAGATATCAATCCATCAAGAAAAATGGAAACCAACACGCCTTGATGTTTGTCCGACAACGAAAAAAGGACGCTCGTGGTATCACGATGCCCTACACCTTGCTCGGTCGTTGTTTTTACGAAACCCACCAAGGAAGTCGACCCATGCAAATTATTTGGCACCTAGAGCATCCTATGCCACCAGGACTTTACCAAGAGACGAAGCTCGCTGCAGGTTAACATCATGAAATTCATATACATAATCACCATCCCCCTCCTCTTTTGGGTTGTCACTTGCACACATCCCCAAACAACCCCTCCAAAAGAACAACTCCATATAGACGGTTTAGTTGCAGAAAACCTCCCACACGAACCTATCAAGGACGCGACAACACACGACCCCAGCCCAACCGAAGTATCACCCGAGCTTTCCCCAACCCCCGATACAAACACCACTGAAACACATCACGAACACACACAAGAGCTCCCCACGCCAACAGACACCAACCCAGATACATCCATCCCCGAACCTATAGAAGTCCCCACCCCTGAACAACAAATAGAGGGTACTCCCAGCACAGAGTACGTCACTGATAATGTCTCGATCCCCGAACGCATACCACCTGCAAAACCCCCCTTCTCTGGGACGATCTTTGTCGAAAAAAACATCATCCAAGACACAGATCCCACCACTTTTGTCTCGCTCACACCAAAAGGCACAGGGACACGTCGAATGTACGATCGACGAATCGCACGATTCCAGAACTTCAACGCCATCCTCTTCCTCGCCACGTTCTCTGATGGCCTGTCCATCGAAGTCCAGGTCAACCCCGAATTCACACAGGCTGACGCCCTCACAGAAGCCAAACGTTATCTCCCCGTTATCGGCCAACTCCCTTACGCTCTTCGTGTTGATGTCAAAACAGTATGGATTCACAAAGGTGTCCAACCCTTTGGTGGTGGAAATAACAACCTCCTCATTCACACAGGACAAGGACTCCAGTATATCCAAAAAGGTATCCTCGCCGAGACATTCGTACATGAGAGCGCACACACATCGCTCGATGCCAAACACGCCAAACATCCAGACTGGCTCGCCGCACAGAAAAAAGATGGACAGTTCATCTCCACCTACGCCCGCGACTATCCAACACGCGAAGACATCGCTGAGACCTTCCTCATGTATCTCGCCCTCAAATACAAACCCAATCGCATCTCAAACACACTCAAGCAAACCCTCACACGAACCATCCCCCAACGCATCCAATACTTCGAAGCACTATCACTCAACATGCAGCCCATCAAATAAGACCACAACAAAACAACACAGCCCGCCAAGCGAAGCGCGGCAGCACCGCCCGCAGGCGGAACACAAACGATGCGTAAGCATCGTGGGGTCTGGGGGCAACGACCCCAGGCGGGTGTGGGCAGCCAGCCCACAATGCCAAGCGGAGCGCGCC
>MDTD01087369.1_pt1 | contig 38702 bp, 30 predicted proteins | sample 811221 | NCBI WGS metagenome assembly MDTD01 (sample SAMN05326646, study PRJNA326480) | marine metagenome | isolation source: seawater | place: Pacific Ocean: South West | collected 2011
CTCATGTATATGGGGATTTTCTAGTCACCTCATATTATAGAGATGGAATAGTCATTCATGATATTTCTAACCCTAGCAATATGGTTGAGGTAGGGCATTATGATGCCTTTTCTGGAGGAGGAGATGGTTTTGATGGTTCTTGGGGTGCATATCCTTATTTACCATCTGGACTAGTGTTATCTACAGAAATCAATAGTGGGCCTAATGGAGAAGGCCAACTTTTAGTTCTTGACCCTGAATATGAAAGAGCAGCTTTTGTAGAAGGTCTTGTTAAAGATTCACTCTCTGGAAACCCAATATCTAATGCAACTATTAGAATTTTGACCTATAGCATTATTAGTTCTTCTACAAATTTATCTGGCAATTATTTCATGGGCATAGACAACGCAAACACATATGAGATCGAATACAGTAAAGAAGGATATTTTACTGACACTACAGAAGTAACATTAGTAAATGGTGAAATTACATTGCAAAATATAGCTCTATTGCCTAAAGAATCATTCTCAAAAATTGGCAAGATTGTTGATAGCCAAGGTAACGGTATTCCAAATTGTAATTTAATGATTTCAAGTAGTTTTTTTAAAGATACAATTATAACAAATCAATTCGGCGAATTTTCACTAGATACCCTATTTCAGTCAAACTACACTTTTTACTTTGGTTCTTGGGGTTATAGAACAAAATGTGAAGTAATAAGTATTTTTAATGATAGCAGCTCTTTATTACTTAATTTAGATAACGCATATTATGATGATTTCACTTTTGATTATGGCTGGACAGTTGAGGGTAATTCATCTAGTGGTATGTGGGAAATTGGTAATCCAAATCCTACTATTGAAGATGGGCAAATATTTAATCCAAGCGATGATATTTCTAGTGATTGTTATAATAATGCATTGGTTACAGGAAATGCTTTAGGTGGAGGTGTTTCAGCAGATGATGTTGATGACGGCTACACCTTAGTAATCTCACCAAAATTTGATTTATCTTCATATGAAAATCCTGCAATTAAATTTTACGAATGGTTTGCTAATAGTAATTCTTGGTCTGATCCAAATGATACTCTCAATGTTTATCTTTCAAATGGGATTGAATCAAAATTAATTTCAACAACTATTGCACAATTGAATAATCAATGGTTACAAAAAACAATAAATATTTCTCAATTTATTCAACCAACAAATGAAATGACTATTTCATTTAAAGCGTCTGATTATAATCCTAATAATCATTTGGTTGAAGCAGGAATTGATGGTTTTGAAGTTTTTGAAGATAATGTATCATCAAATAATTATGAACTAATTGTCAGTAATATAATCTACCCTAATCCAGCTAATAATGAAATTAATGTTAATGCCAATGGAAGAAAAGATATATATAATATTTCTGGTAAATTAATTTATTCTTCATCAAATAAAACGATTGATGTTACTAGACTAGAATCTGGAATATACATCATAAACACCAATCATAAATTTTATAAATTTATTAAGTTATAAATTTAAGTTATGAAAAACCTTGTTATCAATAGCATAAGAAATAAAAAAATTACTATTGATATTAATTTTGCTAAATCAAAAAATACACCCTTAGTAATTTTTAGTCATGGTTTTAAAGGTTTTAAAGATTGGGGACCATTTAATTTTATTTCAAATGAATTTGCATTATCAGGTTTAAATTTTTTAAAATTTAATTTTTCTCACAATGGAATTTCAGTAAATGATTTACATAATTTTTCTGATTTAGAAGCATTTGGCAACAATAATATATCAATTGAGTTAGAAGATTTAGAGAGTGTTATAAATTGGTCCCGTAATAACTTATCTGAAAAAGTAGATTTAAATCAGATTTATTTGCTAGGACATAGTAGAGGAGGAGGTATATCTATTTTGAAAGCTGCATCAAATTTTAGTATAAAAAAACTTGCATCTTGGGCGAGTATATGTGATTTTGAAAGGAGAATAGAAAATGATAGAGTTAATTATTGGAAGAAAAGAGGAGTTGTATATGTTTTTAATAGTAGGACAAATCAGCAAATGCCACTATACTATCAATTTTATGAAGATTATATCAGTAACAAATCACTTTTTTCTATCCCCAATGCATGTCGTGCATTAGATATTCCTTCTTTAATTGTTCATGGTGATAAAGATCAGACTGTTAATTTTAATGAGGCGGAAGAATTGCATAAAAATATTTCAAATTCTATTCTTATCAACATTAAAAATGCAGATCATGTTTTCAATACAAAACATCCATTTAATGAAAAATTAATCTCGAATGAAATTAAAAAGGTAATTGCTGATACTATTTCTTTCTTTAAAATTTGAAATCCTTTATATTTGCTATTATCTAAATCAATAAATTTATGTTTAGAATTATATATATTCTATTTATATTATCTTTTTTACTATCATCTTGTGTTACTAATAAAGATATAGATTTATTTAGCATAAAAAACAATACTAAAATTAAAGTTTCTAATAGTATTGCTAAATTATCAGATGGTGACTTATTATACGTAGAAATTAAATCTTTAACACCAAATGATTATGATTTTTTTAATAAATCAAAGGATAATTCAATCTCTAGGATAAATAATCCATACATATATGGATATTTAGTAAACGATTCTGGGTATATATCCCTTCCCATGTTAGGTGAAATTTTTGTCAGAGGAAAGTCTATAGATGAGGCAGAAAAATTAATAAAAAATATAGCTAGTGATTATTTTTCAAGTCCATTCGTTAAATTAGTACTACTAAATTTTAATGTAACTGTTCTAGGAGAGGTAAAGAATCCAGGCTTGATTAATATTATTGAACCTACTATTAATCTATTAGATGTTATTGGAAAAGCAAATGGATTTACTCAAATAGCAAATAGAAAGAAAATTAAAATTATTCGATTAGAGGGTGAAAAAACTGAAATTTTTTATGTTGACTTAACTGATAAAAAGTTAGCAAACTCTGAAAATTTTTTCGTCAAATCAGGAGATGTAATTAATATTGAGCCTATCGAGAAAAGATTTTTCGTAGTTAACAATATTTCAACCGCCTTATCTACCATTATTTCAAGTTTAACACTTTACTTCTTATTAACAAACGAATAGTATGTCAAGATTAAATGAAGAAGATTTTATTCCAATTAAAAAAATTATTTTTCTAATTTTAAAAAAATGGCAATGGTTTGTTCTAAGTATATGTTTATGTTTAATGTTTTCATTAATTAATAATAGATATTCTTCAAACATATATTCAAACTCAATTAATATAAAAATTAATAATTCATCAAGTACAGATCCTTTAGAGTCTATTTTAGGCGCTAAAAATACAGGAATATATTCTCAAAATTTTTCTGATAAAATGTTTATGATTACATCATATCCATTAATTTACAAAACAATAAATGACTTAAGTTTAAATATTGAATATTTTATTCAGGGAAGTATTAAAACTGCTGAATCATATAACTATCGGCCAATAACATTTAAAGCTTTAAATTTTAATCAAAATTATGGGCAAGAGTTTACAATTAAATTATTGAATAAATATCAATATTCAATTGAATCAGCAAAAATAGAAAAGTCAAATTATGAGTTTGGTAAAGAAATAGTCACTGATTATGGATCATTTGTAGTTTCTTTAAATGATTATTTTGATACCAATTCAATAGGTGATTATCCAACTTTAATTGTAAAAGTTAAAAACCCTCATAATATTACAAAACTTTACAAAAATAAGATAAGATTGAATCGTATATCAAAGGATGCTTCAATTGTAAATATTTCTGTTAAAGGTGAGGATTTAGTGAAAGAAACAGAGTTCTTAAATAAATTATGTGAAAACTATATTCAAAATGATTTAAATACTAAAAATGAAGTTTCTAAAAACACAATTAATTTTATTGAAAATCAATTGTATGAAATTAAAGATTCGCTTAATTTAATTGAAGCTCAGCTACAGATTTTTAAGAAAAATAATGGTGTAGTTCAAATTAGTGTTGAGTCTGAAAATTTTTATGATGATATAAAAGCACTTCAAAATGAAAAATCTAAAATTTTTATAGAAAATAAATATTTTGACTACCTTTCTAAATATTTGAATGAAAAATCATCATTTGAAGACGTCATAGTTCCAGTTAGTTATGGTATTTCTAATAATTTATTAAATAATTTGATTGATGATTTAGTAGATCTTCAATTAGAAAGAGAAATATTAAATCCAAACGGTTCTCTAAGAAATCCTGCTATTTCAGATTTAAATGCTAAAATCGATAAGTTGAAATCAACATTAAATGATATGATTTCAAATCTTAAATCTAAAAATACTATACTTTTAAATGATTATACCTCTAGAATAAAAGTTTCTGAAGATATGCTAAAAACATTGCCTAGTGTTGAAAGAGAACTGGTTAATATTAAAAGGCATTATGATTTAAGTGAGAATATTTATTTACTTCTTATGACAAAAAAAACAGAAGCTGGTATTTTAAGTGCTGGTAATGTTTCAGATGCTAAAATCATTGAGCCAGCAATTATACAATCTGGTATTGTTGTATCTCCAAATAGATCTCAGAACAATTTATTTGCATTTTTCGTTGGAATATTCTTGCCACTTGCAGTCCTAACAATCATTGAGTTATTAAATAATAAAATAACTAGTCCTTTAGAAATAGAAAAAAAATCTAGTATTCCTTATTTAGGATTTATTTCATGTAATAACAGTGGATTTGATTTGATAGTAAATGATAAACCAAAATCAAGAATTGCTGAATCATTTAGAAATATTAGATCAAATATTGAATTTATTATTCCTAGAAATAATAATGGAAAAACAATATTATTAACATCTTCTATAAGCGGTGAAGGTAAAACATTTTGCGCAAAAAACTTAGCAACAATTTATGCAATGTCAGGAAAGAAGACTTTATTAATTGGGGCAGATATGAGAAAACCAAAATTGTTTTTATCTTTTGCAAATGACAATGAAGTTGGGTTATCAACATTCCTATCCGGAAATTCTGAAAAAAATGAAGTAATCTTAAGAACAAATATTAAAAATTTAGATTTAATTAAATCCGGGCCAATTCCTCCAAATCCTGCAGAGTTGTTAGGGAGAGAAAAGATGAATAAATTGTTGTATGATTTAAAAACAGAATACGATTATATAATTATCGATACTCCTCCTATTTATGTTGTCTCAGATCCTATTCCAATTATGAATTTAGTTGACTTAAATATATATATTACAAGATATAATTTTACCAAAGTTGGATTTCTTGACTATATAAATAATTTTTATAATTCAAATAAAATTAAAAATATCTCAATTTTACTAAATGACGTTGATTTTTCAAATCAATATGGTTATGGATATGGATATAATTATGCCTATAATTATGCCTATAATTATGGTAATGGGTATTATGATGAAAACTAATGAAGCTTCTTAATTATCTCCTTTTTTTTGGTTCTTCATCCTTCTTCAAATCAATAAAATTATTATTTTATTTAAATTCAAAAACCAAAACTGATATTTTATTCTATTATCCTAGTTATCTCAGTCAAAAATCAAAACTTCCAACATTTCTCGTACCTTTAATAACATCTGTTGAAAGGAACAAACTTAGTTATCTTGTAATAGAAGAGCCAAATTTAAACCAAAAATTACCTCGCTCAAAAGAAGCAACTCCATTTGATTTTCTATGGCTATTAATCATTCTTCTTAGAAAATTTCATACAGGCAATAATTATAACTTAATAGATATTAAAATTGGAAGGTTTCTGTCAAAAATTTTTGGTTTCAAAAGAGATATAAGAAATGTGATAACTGTATCACAAAGTTTGCAGTCAATTTTTAAAGGGATGTTTCCTAATGCAATTCTTTATGATTACCAACATGGATTAATTTCATTAAAATACTTTGGATATTTAAATGGAAATTCTGTTGCTAAACATATTATTATTAATAAATCAAATGTTTTACTACATGGTAAATCCATTAAAAATAAATTATTAAATTTAAAAGGAGGATCATATTTCAAAAAACACTCATTTGTAGTAGGTTCCAATTTTAAAGAATATAATAACCCAAAAAGAAGCTTTAATGGAAACATACTGTTTTCATTACAATTTACAAACAGTCATTCTAATGAATTAAATAAAATACTTCTTAGTAAAACGATAGAGCTTTTTAATAAAATAGAGTTAAATAAATTAAATTTAAATATTTATATTAAAAATCATCCACGTTTTGATAATTGTATTTTTATAGATGATTTATACAAATATAAATTTGTTAAAATTGCTCCAATTGAATTAGATGATTGTTTTAGAATTTGTTCATTGCATTTAACCGAATATTCATCAGTCCTTTTTGATTCTATTAGAGATGGTGTGCCTACATTGCTAACTGGTTTTTCTAGTGAAACGAATATCTTTGAAAACGAATATAGTTTTCCATCCAAGAAATTATGTTTAATAAATGATTTCGATAAAATCAACAATAATTTATTTTTCAATCAAATGATAACTAAGCAAATAGAATGGTCTAAAAATTTATGTGAACCATTTAACGAAAAAAGATTTATTCAATTATTTATTTAATATGATTAATTATATAATTATAACACCTTTTTTTCCTTCTTCTAATTCATTTCGAGGAACATACTTATTAGATCAGGCAAAAGCTATTAAGTCTAACTCATCTTATAAATTATTGGTGATTATATTATCTCCATTTTTTAATAAATCTAACGAAGATTATATTATAGAAGGTGTACATTGTAAAACCTTTAAAGTTATTGATTTTCCAGCATTTATTTTTCCATCTATCTTTAATAAAATAAATTTTAAAAGATTTAGTAAGTTTTTAGACAATAACAACATAAAAGTTAATAGTAAATCTATTATTCATGGCCATATTAATTACCCATCTTTATATTTTTTAGATTTTTTCTCAAGAAAATTCTCTTGTAAAACTATTTTACAACACCATGGATTGGATATTTTACAAAAAGAAACTGGCGTATCTATTCCTTTTTTAAAAAGAATTCAAAACAAGCTTATTTTAAGTAGTTTTAAAAAAAAATCGGGAAAAATAAGTTTTCATATTGCTGTTAGTAGTGTTGTAAAGGCTAATCTTATTATGCTTAATTCTAAACTTATAAATAAAATCTTGATTTGTATAAATGGTGTAGACAATAAAAAATTCTATGTGAATCAATCAAAAAAAATGAATGATTCTAAGTTTATTATAGGATGTGTAGCTAATTTTTGGGAGCTTAAAGACCAAATGACTTTATTAAAGTCAGTAAATGTGTTGAAAACAAATGGTTTAAATAATTTACAAATAAAGTTTGTTGGAACTGGCAAGACCCGAAATAAGTGTATTAAATATGCTATTGTTAATAGAATTGACTGCGAGTTTATAGATGAAATAGAACATTCAGAATTGCATAAATTTTACAATCAATTAGATCTTTTTGTATTACCATCAATAAATGAAGCTTTTGGATGTGTTTATTTAGAAGCTCTAGCATGTGGTGTTCCTTTTATTGGTGTTAAGAATCAAGGTATTGAGGATGTTATTAAAAAAGATTTGAAAAAAATTCAACTTTTTGAAGCGGGTTGTTTTATTGATTTGTCAAGATTAATATATAATTTTTATTCAAATGAAATTAAGATTGAGTTTAATGAAAAATTTAAAATTGATAATACTGTTAAAAATATGCTAAATCAAATCACTGAATAAATTGATTTTTTATGAATAGTTTAATTAAATATTTAGCATTTATTTTCCTTCTAAATAATCTTTTTTTCGGGATTATAAAATTAAATCAATTAGCAGAAAACTCATTCTTATTAATTTTAGGATTTTCATTTTTAATAACAATATATTCAATAAAGATTTTAAAGAGTGTGATTTTTAATAAATCATTTCAATTATTCTTTATGCTAAATTTTTTAAATTTAATTTATTATGTATGCTTTGAATTTGGCGATATAGATTCATTCAAATATTTGTCGGCTAGATTTGTTCAATTTTCGATATTTTCTATTACTGTATATTCATTTAAAAATGATTTACCTAGAATATTAATTAAATTTCTAAAATTCGTTACTATATCTTCATTGTTAGGATCATTAATTTTCTACTTTCCGGATTTTCAATCTAGATATAGTGGTATTTTTATAAATCCAAATGAATTTTCAATTTTAATGGTTATAGGTTTTTCTATCATTTTATTTGTTGAAAAAAAGTCATTTATAAACTATTCATTATTGATTATGTTTTTGTTAGCAGTAGTTATTTCAGGTTCTCGCTCTGCTATTGCCGGGCTTTTTATTGCAGTTTTTTCATATATTATTTATTATAAATTTAAAAATATAATAAATGTTATTTTAATATTATTTTTATTAATTGTTTTTTCAATTTATGCTGGTGAAAATAATGCAGTTCAAAGGATGTTTGAGTTGGATATATTATTAAACAGAAAATACCAGTATTTATATGCTATTGAAACATTTTTACAAAAGCCATTATATGGACATGGTCTTAAAAATTATGCATTCATTGATCATTCACTCATTCAATTTAATGATGTAAAAATTGATTTTGGAGCCCATAATGGATATTTATCTATACTTGTTCAATATGGAATTATTTTTTCAACAATATTCTTCTCTATATTTTTTTACTATTTATATAAAATTTATAAATATCAAATTTCATTTTTTGGTGAAAATCATTCAGAAATAAGATTTTTATTTTTTATTGTAACATATACTTTAGTAAATGGTTTATTTGAAAACACCATTATTGGAATAAGTTTTTTTCAAACAAACTTGTTTTGGCTTACAATAGCATATTTTATATATCTTTTACATAAAAAAAATGAAAGCAATAGTATTTCTTACTGAACCGGCTTCATACGCAATTGACCTGATTAAAAAGGTATATATACCTAATAATATTGAATTTAAATTTTTACGTTCATCTTCATATTCTAAACCAAAAATTTCTGAAACTTTTAATGATAATTTATTTATAAATAAATTATCAATTATTAGACGTTTTAAGTCAATAAAAAAAGACTACTTAGAAAATGATGTAATTTTATTTAGTGGGTACAGTTCTTTTTCATTTATAATTTTGTGGTTAATTCATACATTATCTAATGTTAAAAAACCAATTTGCATTATTTCTGATACACCATTAAAAATACCAACTAATCCTATAAAACTTTTTGTAAAAAAAATGTATTTAAATTATTTATTTAAAAGTATTTATGTAAATGGTTTTGCTGGCGGGACAAATAGTCATAAAGAATTATTTAAATATTATGGTATGTCATCTGATAGAATTCATTTTTTGCCAATGGTAGTTGATGTAAATCAATTTAACTTTCTTCCATTAAGAAAGAGGAGTGAGGTTTTTTCATTTCTATATGTAGGTCGATTCATAAAATTGAAACAGATAGAATTAATAATTAATGAATTTTTATTAAAATTTGAAAATAATAATTCTGTACAACTAATACTTATCGGTGATGGGAAAACACATATAAATCTTAAAAAGATTTATTCTGTTCATAAAAATATTTTATTCAAAGGACGTTTGACATCAGTTGAATTAAAAAATGAATTTAAATTATCACATGTTTTTGTAATGGCATCTAATAATGAGAACTGGGGCTTAGTTATAAATGAAGCAATGTCATCCTCATTAGCAATTTTATCAAATAAAGGAATAGGTGCGAATTATGATTTAATTAAAAATAAGCAAACAGGATTAATTTTTGATTCAACAATAAAGGGGGATTTATCAAACAAAATGTATACTCTATACAAAAACAAAGAACAATATCAGCTCCTAGCTAAAAATGCCTATAGTTTAATGCATAAATATTGGAATTTTAATCTTTATTCCAAGCAATTAATTCTTTCATTATCAAAAATATTAAAATATTAGTAATTTGATAATTCAAGATATAATATCTGTTTTATTTAATTGTATTTTGCATAACATTTTTTTAAAATGAATTTAGTTGTTGTTATTCCATATTTTTATCCTGCATATATTTATGGTGGACCTATTTTTGCTACTTATAATTTGTGTAAAAAAGTTGCTGAAAATGGTGTTAATGTTGATGTTATAACAACTAATATTAATGGTAAAAAAAAATTAGATGTTAAGCCAAATGTATTCATCTCACAAAGTGGTTTGAAGGTCAAGTATTATAATCAATATCTATTTCCATATTTTTCATATAGAATGATTTTTGGATTAGCAAATGATATAAAAAATGCTGATGTTGTACACATTCAATCTATTTATTCATTGAGCACAGTATTAGCTCTATTTCACTCATTTCTTCAAAATAAGGCGGTTTTGATATCTCCTAGAGGCAGTTTAAGTTCTTGGTCATTTAAGCACAGGGGATTAATTAAGAAATTATGGATTAAAATATTAATTCAGCCATTTGTGAAATTTATTCACTGGCATGCTACTTCACAAAAAGAAATTCGCGACATACAAAAATTATTTCCAAACGCAAATATTGAACTAGTACCTGATGGAGTATGTATAGAAGAAAGTACAATTAAAAGTTTATGTAACAAAAAATGGCAAAATAGTTTTTATATTGCATGTTTAGGAAGGCTTCATAAGGTTAAAGGGTATGATATTATGCTAAAAGCTATGCCAAAAATCTTAAATAAATATTCAAATATTAAATTATTTATTGCAGGAATGGATGAGGGAGAGCTAGATAATCTAATAAAAATTTCAAACGCTTTAAAAATTCAAGATAATATAGAGTTTGTGGGTCAGCTTGGCGGAGATAACAAGAATTGTTTTTTAAAATATGCGCAATGCTTAGTGATGCCTTCTCACACTGAAAATTTTGGATTAGTTGTTGCTGAAGCGCTATTTCAAAATACACCAGTTATAGCATCTATAAATACACCTTGGAAAGTTTTAAATACTGAAAAGGCTGGTTTTCATATTATCAATACTCCTGAAGCAATATCAGACTCTGTTATAAGACTAATAAAAGAAGTTGATTTATATTCTAAAAATACTCACAGAGTAGTTGAACAATTTTATTGGAGTAAAATTGCTTTAAAATATAAATCAATTCTATTTAAACTATATAGAAGTTAATCTACCATTTATGAAGATTTTATTAGTTGATAATTACGATTCATTTACTTTTAATCTGTTTCATTTATTGCAAAATAAAGCCTCTGAAGTACATGTAGTTAGAAACGATATAATTGATTTTGATAAAGTAAATCAATATGATAAAATTGTTTTATCTCCAGGACCTGGCCTGCCATCAGAGAGTTCATTGCTAAAGCCACTTATAGAAAATTTCGCTTCAAAAAAAAGTATTTTAGGAATTTGCCTTGGTCATCAAGCAATTGGAGAGGTATTTAAATGTAAATTGTTAAAAATGAGTAAAGTAAAACATGGGATTAGCTCTGTATTATCGAAATATGATAAATCTGATTATATTTTTAGAGGATTAAAAGAACCAGTAGAGGTAGGTCATTATCATTCATGGCATTTAGACAAAAATAGTATTTCAGATTCTATTAAAATAATAGCTGAAAGTGATGGTATAATAATGGCATTATCACATAAGCAGTTTGATGTTAAAGGGCTACAATTTCATCCAGAATCAATATTAACACCCCAAGGAGAGATGCTGATAGATAATTGGATAGGTTATTGATAGTCATACCAATCTTTCTTTTTTTCCCATTTTAAATCTTGTAATACTGAAGCTTTAACTCTTATTGTAAAATTATAACTTTGTCTATATCCAAATGGAATCCATTTAACTAGCATTTCCCAGCAATGTAAATCTCTGTATATGTTTAATGATGTATAACTTAAATCTTTAGCATCAAAATCATAACCTGAGTTAAAACCAATTTTCCATTTTTCAGTTAATTTTAAATCTCCTGAAAAGTTTAATGATTGATTCAACTTCTGAGCAATGGATTGTTTATTGTAGCTCATCGTATAATTTACACTCAAATTCCAAGGAATATCAAAATCTACATAATCTAACCAATGTATGATATTATTTTCATCATTTTTTACCCCTCCATTTAATCTAAAGTTTAGACTAGCATTTGCATTAACAAATCTAGCGGGAAGGTATGTTTTAGATAAGTAATATTTATTAACTCTATTGCCATTGACAATTTGATAAGGATCGTATGAACTGTTGAATGTAATATCAAATTTATTAAATAGTCGAGTCCTACCGCTAATATTTATGTTTGCAAATTTCATAGAATCTTCTAATAAGTTATAGCTTGAAGAAATATTTAATCCTTCTAATAACTTAATTTTTTTTATTGGATTTATGGTATCCTCTGAGTTCGTTTTCATCTCAAGAATATTTCCTAAAGAAAATCGTAATGAACCATTAGATTGACTTCCTGGAGCACCATAAATACCATTTTGGTAGTAAGAATATTGCTGAATATTACCAAGAGTATCAATTTGCACTTCGTCATAAAAATTAAAATTTTCTGATGAAAAATCAGGTGAATAATTTAGCGATAATGAAGGGGTAGAAATATGTCTTATGGCTTTTATTCTTTTGTTTTTAAAATTTATAATTCCATAAATTTTTGTGCTAGCTGAAAGACTATAAGAGTAATTAAAAGCTCTGTAAAAACCATTTACAGTATCGGTATTAATTTTGTTGTCAAACCATTGTTTTTCTGTTCTATCAAAATACCATCTTTCTTTATAAGTGAATGATGGAGAAATATTAATGTACTTTAGGGCAGTAAAAGAAGTAGAAATTGGAATATTATGAACAACGCCATTTCTAAACTTAGTTAATGTAGATGGCTGAAAAAGTAAACTATCTGCAATAGAAATACTATTTTTAAAGTTACTTGAATAATTAATATATAATTTATCATACCATTTGGACTTATTAGTTTTATTAAAACGCTTTAATGGATAGAAACGATTTAAGTTAAAATTCATTTCAGGTAAACTTAAATTCACTTCCTTAGAAAGAGTGCTTTGACTATGCCTTAGATTTATTGATAAATTAGCAGACTTCCAGTTTCTTGAATATGATAAATTTGATTGAAAGGTATTACTAAGATAATCATTATCAGATGATGAATTATTTTGTTGATAAGAGCTACTTCCTGCATTTATATTAGCAGAAAATCTTCTGTTTTTATTAGAGTTTTGATCTTGTTGATGTTTCCATCGCACAAAAAAATCTCTTTTATCAATATTATTACCAACATAATCATTTCCACTTTTTAAACTAGAATAACTTAAATTAATATTTCCCTGATAATGATATTTTTTTTTGTAATTAGAATTTGTTTTAATGTTCCACGAGCCTTTAGTATATATATCTCCAATTATTGACAAATCTAAATAATCATTAATAGCAAAGTAATATCCGCCATTTCTAAGAAAAAAGCCTTGATTTGATGATTCTCCATAGAAGGGAAAAACTATTCCTGAACTTTGTTTTTTTTGATTTGGAAAATATCCAAAGGGAATTGCGAGAGGAGTTGGCACACCTCCAAATTCTAAAATTGCTGGGCCAGTTATAATTTTTTTATTTGGTATAGTTTTAATTTTTTTTGCCCTTATTGAAAAATGTGGATTTTCTTTATCACAAGTTGTATATCTTCCCTTAAACGTATACAAGATATCATTTTGCTTTTTTTTAACCTTATTTCCTAATATAAAGCTTTCTCCTTCTTGTGTCCGAACATCCTTAATGATTCCTTTTTTTGTATTAAAATTATATGTTATCTCTTTTGAGGTAAAACTTTTTCCATCTTCAGAAAAAATAGGATATCCGTAATTTTCACCAATACTATCATTAATTAAGCTTTTTGCAAAAACAATATTTTTATCAGAATCAAGTTCAATATATGCTGCTTTAAGAGTAATATTTTCATATTTAATTTCAGCATTATTGAATAAAAACACTTTATTATTCATAATATCATAGTTAATTGAGTCTTTGGCAAAACCAATTACTAATTCGTTAATTTTGTTTTTTGACATTAAATTAGAATTTAAATCAAGACTATCTCCTTCGATTACTTGTGCATTGCTTGTTGAAAAAACAAATATTATGGTCAAAAAGTAGCACATAAAATATACTACTTTTGAAAATGATATAGAATTGTGAAGTTTTCTTTTCAAATATTTATATTTTAAATTCAAAACTAATCATTTCTAATCTTTATACGCTTAATTTTATGAAACGCTATAATTTTATATTTCTTTTACTTTTATTTTTTTTTATTAATGGTAATGCTTTAGCTCAGAAAACAGTAGTAAAAAAAATTGTTTTAGATGCTGGTCATGGCGGTAAAGATCCAGGTGCATTAGGAACAGGCAGATATTCAAAAACTGAAAAGCATATTTCATTAGACGTTACACTTAAGTTAGGAAAATATTTAAAAGCTGAATTCCCTGAAATAGATATAATTTACACAAGAAAAAAAGATACATTTCCTAGTTTAAAAGATAGAACAAATATTGCTAATGAATCTAATGCTGATTTATTTATTTCTATTCATTGTGATTCCTTTACAAAGTCATCAGCTGTAGGTACATCTTCACATGTTATGGGTTTGAGATATACAGAGGCTAATCTTAGGGTTGCTCAAAAAGAAAATTCTGTAATTTATCTTGAAGATAATTATGAAGAAAATTATGATGGTTTTGATCCATATTCTCCTGAGAGTATTATTGCATTTTCATTAAGTCAAACTACATATTTAGACCAGAGTATACTTATTGCGCAGAAAATTCAAGAACAATTTAGAGATAGAGTAAAAAGAATTGATAGAGGCGTAAAACAAACTCCACTTTGGGTTACTCGTGCAACTAATATGCCAAGTGTTTTAGTTGAATTAGGATTTATTTCGAATCCCAGAGAAGAAGACTTTTTAAACTCTGAAATTGGTCAATCATATATGGCTTCGGCAATATTTAGAGCTATAAAAAGTTATAAAAATGAACTTGAATTATCTGTTTTAGATCTAGTAAACGACACAAGTAAATTGATTAATAAAAATGATTTATCAAAATTATCATCAATAAAAGAATCCACACAAAAAGGTGTTATATTTAAAGTTCAAATTAAAACATCTTTAACAAGAAAAATTATTGACCCAGTAATGGACTATGATGTTGATTTTTTTAAAGAAAATAATTTGTATAAATATACAATTGGAAGTGTTATGAATATAGAAGAAGCAAGAGAAATTCAAAAAATTGCATTTTCTAACGGTTTTAAAGATGCATTTATAGTAGCTTTTTTAAATAATAATAAAATTAGTATTTCTGATGCTATCAGTTTAAAAAAACAATCACAATGAAAGCAGAATTAAAGATTGGTATAATTGGTATTTTATCTATATTATTATTAGTATGGGGTATTAGCTTTTTAAAAGGTAATGATATTTTAGTAAATTCTAATGATTATTATTCTATTTATAAAAATATTGATGGACTTGAGTCTTCAGCTCCTGTTAGAATCAATGGATTAACAGTAGGAAATGTCACTGATATATATTTTCATCCTAATAATTCAGGAGATATAATAGTTCAAATTACCTTAAATAATGATTTAAAATTCCCTAGAAATTCTATTGCTAAAATTTATAACGCAGATATAATGGGAACTAAAGCTGTAAAGCTAGTATATGGCAATTCAAATTTATATTGTTCTCCAGGAGACACCCTTATTTCTGAAATCGAAGATGGACTAAAAGATGAAGTAAACAAACAAGTTCTTCCACTTAAAAATAAGGCTGAAGAATTAATTTCTTCCATTGATTCAGTAATGACAGTAATTACAACCGTATTAGATAATGATGCTAGAGAAAGTTTATCAAGTAGTTTAAGAAGCTTAAATAAAACATTTAGCACCATGGAGCTTGCAATGATTAAGCTAGATAGTATAATTTATAAAAATGATTTAAGAGTAACTACAATTATTAAAAACGTTGAATCAATAACATCTAATTTGCATAATAATAATGAAATGATTTCTAAGATTTTGATGAATTTTGAATCTATTACTGATTCTCTTGCAAAATCAAACATTAAAAGTACAATGAATAATTTAAACAAATCATTAGCTACATTTGATAATGTATTTAAAAAAATTGAAAATGGAGAAGGATCAATAGGCTTACTATTAAATGATAAAGAAATGTACAATAATTTGACTAGCGCGTCAAAACAACTTGACTTATTGATTGATGACATGAAAAAAAACCCAAAAAGATATGTAACTTTTTCACTAATTGGAGGAAAAAAAACATCTTTTGAATTTAAAAAAGATAGCACTAAATAATTTCATTTTATGGCAATAGAACAAGTTATTTTTGTTTTAGTTTTTTTTGGATTTACGCTTTTATTTATAAAAAATTTTAGAAGAATACGTAGGAATATTAATTTAGGAAAGGATATTAATAGAAGTGACAATCCTAAATTAAGATGGAAAACAATGGCTAAGGTTGCTTTAGGTCAATCTAAAATGAAAGTTCGTCCTGTTGCGGCTTTTTTTCACCTTATTATATATTTAGGTTTTATAATAATTAATATTGAGGTTATTGAAATATTAATAGATGGAATATTTGGAACACATAGAGTTTTATCCTTTTTAGGGAAATTTTATAGTTTCCTAATTGGTACATTTGAAATATTTGCATTTTTAGTTTTAATCGCTTGTATTGTTTTCTTTTTTAGAAGAAATTTTATGTCCATCAAAAGGTTTCTTAGTGAAGAAATGGAAGGTTGGCCTAAATCAGATGCAAATATTATATTGATAGTAGAAATTTTATTAATGCTGGCATTTTTAACAATGAATGCATGTGATAATTTGTTATTTTCTTATGGATATTCAAAATATGCTGAAGTATCATTTAGCATACCAATAAGTAAATACTTAATACCTTTGTTTTCAGATTTATCCCTGTCATCAATTTTAATAATTGAAAGATTTTGTTGGTGGTTTCATATCATAGGTATTTTAGCTTTTTTAAATTATTTAGTAATATCAAAACATCTTCATATTATTTTAGCTTTTCCTAATACGTATTTTTCTAATTTAAATCCAAAAGGAGAGATTTCAAATATGTCTTCAGTTACAAATGAAGTAAAAATGATGTTAAACCCAGATATAGATCCTTTTTCTATTAATGGAGAAAATTCACCTGAACGTTTTGGTGCTAAGGATGTAAAAGACTTAACATGGGTTCAGCTAATGAACGCATACAGTTGTACTGAATGTGGTAGATGTACATCTGAATGTCCTGCTAATCAAACTGGTAAACTACTATCGCCAAGAAAAATAATGATGGATGTACGTGATAGAATAGAAGAGGTTGGTAAAGGTATTGATAATGAAGGTTCTGAATTTAAAGACAACAAATCATTACTAAATGATTATATTACTAGCGAAGAACTTTGGGCATGCACCTCGTGTAATGCATGTACTGAAGCTTGCCCTATTAACATAGACCCACTATCAATAATAATTGATATGAGAAGATATTTAGTTATGGAAGAATCTGCGGCGCCCAACGAGTTGAATAATATATTTGCTAATATAGAAAATAACGGTGCACCTTGGCAGTTTCCAGCTGCGGATCGTTTAAATTGGAAAGATGAAGAATAAGATAAACTTAGAACAAAAAATTATTGATGGACAAAATATCAGTCCTGTATTACCCAAACATATAAAAAATTATATGATTGATATTGATGGAACTATATGTGATGATATTCCTAATGAAGAACCTGATAGAATGGCTACTGCAAAAGTATACCCTGATGCACTAAAAACATTAAATAAATGGCATGATCAAGGACACATAATAACTTTTTTTACATCACGTATTGAAGATCACAGAGAAGTTACAGAAATATGGTTAAAAAAACATGGATTTAAATACCATGGATTACTAATGGGCAAACCAAGAGGAGGAAATTATCATTGGATAGATAATCATATTGTAAGAGCTACTAGGTTCGATGGAAAATTTACAGATTTAATTGATAAAAAACTTACTATTCAAGTTTTTAAGTAAATATGAGTTTAAAAGTTATAACAATGTCTGAGTGGCAATCTATGGGAAAAGAACCAGAAATTCTTTTTTGGGTTGGATCTGCTGGTAGTTTTGATGAAAGAGCAAAAAAAATTACTCGTGCTTTTGTAAAAATTTTAAATAAGGCTGATGTTGACTTTGGTGTATTAGGAGTAGAGGAATCTTCTAGTGGAGATGCTGCAAAAAGAGCCGGAAATGAATTTTTATTTCAAATGCAAGCACTAATGAATATTGAAATATTAAATAATTATAATGTTAAAAAAATTGTTACCGCTTGCCCTCATTCTTTTAATACATTAAAAAATGAGTACAAGAGATTAGGAGGTAAATATGAGGTTTTACATCATACAGAATTTATTGAGGAACTTATTGAAAATGGAAGATTTGAGATTAGAAGTAATTTAAATGGTAAGCGTATTACCTTTCATGATCCATGTTATTTAGGAAGAGCAAATGATATATATGATGCTCCAAGAAAATTGATCAAAAGATTAGGAGTTGAATTAGTTGAAATGAAACGATCTAAAAATAGATCCTTTTGTTGCGGAGCAGGAGGCGGACAGATGTTTAAAGAGCCTGAGAAAGGAAATAAAGATATTAATATTGAGCGCACAGAAGATGCATTAGCCGTAAAACCTAATTTTATTGCTACTGGTTGTCCATTTTGTAATACTATGATGACAGATGGTATCAAAAATAAAGAGAAAGAAAACGAAATTCATGTTATGGATATTGCTGAATTGATTGCTCAAACTCAAGAACTTTAAAACATGTATGTTCCTTATAATCAAATTAACTCTGATGCTAGAGTTTGGATTTATCAATCTGATAGAGCTTTTAATGCTTCTGAAAAGATAGATATAGAAAGTCAACTTATCGATTTATGTAACAATTGGAATTCTCACGGAACTGAATTAAGTTGCTCATTTCAACTTCATGATTGGTTTATTTGCTTATTTGTCGATGAAAATAAGCATGGGACTAGTGGTTGTTCTATAGATAGTTCCGTAGCAGTGATAAAAGCTATTGCTAATAAATACAATATCGATTTTTTTAATAGAATGAACATTGCGTTTTTAGATGGTGAATTGACTAAAGTATTACCACTAGAACTATTCAAAAGTCAACTTACTAACCAAACAGTAGTTTATGACAATTTAGTAAACACTAAAAGTCAGTATGAGAATAAATGGAAAGTGCCGTTATCTGAAAGTTGGCTAGCAAGGTTTGCTAATTAATCCCATATATTTTCTTTTTCAACAATGCGTTCATCATATCGTTCTTTGAAGCCTTCAAGTCTTTTCCATTTTTTAGGTAATTCTTCTAAAGGATATATTGTAGAATTGGGTTGTTTTTGAAAAGATATACGACGTATTTCTTTTTTATTCACATAAATATTCATTTCACTACAATTAACTGTATTTACTCCTGAAATTTTATTTTCATCATCCTTTACAACATAAGCTGCTTGTCCATTCCCAATAACATTTATTTTATATAGTTCATTTCTTTTAAAAAGGCCAATCATATCTCTTCCTTTAATTTGATTGTATAATCCCAAACTGTCTTCTGAAATTATAAAGGCATTTCGTAAAAGATTCATTTTATCAATAGATTTTTCTTGGATTTCTAAAATTATGTGCTCCGATGTTAATTGATAGTTGTCAGACCAAAGTATGGGTTCTTCATACATTTGTAAGGTTGAATCTCTCATATAATAAATAAGCTCCTGACATTTCCCTTGTAAGTTATGGCTGTAAAACTTAGCAACTTTATGGGTTTTTATTTGCTTGTGTTTAAGGCTGTCTAAATTAGCAATTATAGTATCAGAATGAAGGAATAGAGTGTCATCATCAAAATCAGAAACAAATAAAGGTTCTACAGTAATAATTGAACTATCCAAACTTTCAAAATATTCAGCTTTACCACCATATATAGTATAATTATTTGACGTGTCAACAATAGATATATTGTTAATAGCCTTACCATAGCCATTTTTTCTATCATAAAATAGGGTGTCACCATAAAGGGTTTGATTATCATTTTTAAAATACGCATTACCACTAAACTGCGATTTATTTGTTACAGTATTATTCCAACCCTTTTCACAATAAATGAAGTTACTATCTGCTGTAATAGTAGTAGGACCAAGAAAATAAGCTGTTTCTGATTGTATATTGTAATGTAGTGTGTCACACTCAATAAGATATCCAGGGTTTTCAAGCGTTACATTACTTTTAAAAACTAATTTTTTTGAAGTTGAAAAATAATTTCCTTTTGTACTTTTTAGAATATTATTTTTATCGTTAATAACCGCTCCGGAATAATAAGAAGCAATGTTTGTTTTTAAAAAGTAGTATAACTCTTCTGTTTTTAATTTCATATTTCTATCCTTTAGTATTATATTACGTTTTAATATTGCCTTTTGCTGAATACCGTTATAGTCTAGTTTTTCACCATATAAATGGATTGTATCTCCTTTATTAATATGTATATTACTGAAAGCCTCAAAACGATTTTCTTTAAAATAATGCCATGCGCTATCGCAATTCATTACAGCGCCATCGTGAATAAAGCTCACATTACCAACTAATCTTCTAATATCAGGGTATTTACTTTGATCAAAGTATGTATAATCGGCATTAATGATTTCTAATTGATCATTATCATTAGCATATAAAACATTAATGAATAAAATCATCAATGCTATATTTTTAAGTAACATCAAATATTTATCTGTTTAGTGTTTGATTTCTATCTGGACCGACTGAAACAACTACTATTGGTGTTTCTAGTTCTTTTTCAAGAAAGTTGATATAATCTATTAGCTGGAGCGGTGCTTCATCAATAGATGATAAATGAGTTATGTCTTCTTTCCAAGCTGCTAGCTCTTTATAAACTGGCTCAATAGTGTCATTACTTGCATCAAATGGTAAATAGTCTATTAGTTCACCATTATATATGTAATGTGTACAAACTTGAATTTTGTCTAAATTACTAAGTACATCAGCTTTCATCATCATTAACTTTGTAACACCGTTTATGGCAATTGCGTATTTAAGAGCTGGAATATCTATCCATCCACATCTTCTTTTTCTTCCAGTAGTTGCTCCAAATTCATTTCCAACTTTTCCTATAAATTCTCCAACTTCATCAAATAACTCAGTAGGGAAGGGGCCGCTGCCAACTCTAGTGCAATAGGCTTTAAAAATTCCAAAGACATCACCAATCATGTTTGGAGCTATTCCTAATCCTGTACATGCACCTGCAGAAATAGTATTTGAAGATGTTACATATGGATAAGAACCAAAATCAATATCTAATAAAGTTCCCTGTGCACCTTCAGCTAATATTTTTTTTCCATTTTTTTGTGCTTGATGTAAATAGTGTTCGCTATCTATATGAGTAAATGATTTAAGCACTTCTATTCCCTCAAACCATTCTTTTTCTATACATTCAAATTCAAAATTCATAAAATCATTATCCAAAATTCGTCTATGTTTAGTCACAAGTTTATCATAACGATTCTTAAATTCTGAAAAACTAATGTCTCCTACTCTCAAACCATTTCTTCCAGTTTTATCCATGTAAGTAGGTCCTATTCCTTTAAGTGTAGAACCTATTTTAGCTTTACCTTTAGCTTTTTCAGAGGCAGCATCAAGTATTTTGTGAGTAGGAAGAATAAGGTGGGCTTTTTTTGAAAGCAATAATCTTTTGGTTAAATCAACATCCATCTCTTTAAGTGCGTCTACTTCTTTTTTAAAGATGATTGGATCAATAACAACTCCGTTACCTACAATATTAATAGAGTTTTTATGAAATATGCCTGAAGGAATAGTATGCAATACATGTTTTATGCCGTCAAACTCAAGTGTATGTCCTGCATTAGGTCCGCCTTGAAAACGTGCAATGATATCATAATCTTGTGTTAATACATCAACAATTTTTCCTTTTCCTTCATCGCCCCATTGAAGGCCTAATAATACATCTACTGACATTTAAGTATTTTTTGATTGACTAGTTTCGTCTTTAAACTCACCATAGATATTAAGGGAATGATAACTCACTTTAAAATTAAATATTTCCTCTACAGTATCTATAATAGATTGAATTCTTGGATCACAAAACTCAAGCACCTTATTAGTCTTAGTACATATTAAATGATCATGGCGCCCACTAACAAGTGATTTTTCATATTGAGATTGATTTTTTCCAAACTGATGTTTTCTAACTAATTTACTATCAATTAAAAGTTCTATAGTGTTGTAAAGAGTTGCTCTACTAACTCTATATTTTTTATTTTTCATTTTGATATATAGACTTTCAATATCAAAATGATCATTGTGATCATATATTTCCTGTAAAATAGCAAAACGCTCAGGAGTTTTGCGATGACCGTTTTTCTCAAGATATTGAGTGAAGATTTCTATTACTGATGTTGAAGAATCTTGATTTGGCATGTTATAAATGTATGATAGGTAAAAATAACCTTTTTTTGAAAAGTAAATTACTAATTTTTCAACAATTTACAGGCGCTCTACTGTTTCAATACCTTCAATAGTTTCTAATTTTCTAATTAAACTTTCAAGATGAACCTTATTAATTACAATTACAGAAAGTCTACCCTCAAATACTCCGTTGTTAGATTTGATATTAATTGATGAAATATTTACATTCATTTCGTTAGATATTAATTTAGTAATTTTATTTACTAATCCTATTTGATCAAAACCACTAACGTTAAGAACTGCAGAATATTCTAAATTATCAACTGTAGCCCATTTCGCCTTCATTATTCGATAAGCATAGCGTGACTGAAGCTGTATAGCATTAGGACAATTAATATTGTGAACTTTTATTCCTTCGTTTATGGTTGTAAAGCCGAATATGTCATCGCCACCTATTGAAGAACAACATTTAGCAAGTTTGTAATCTAGTATTTGCTGATCATCTCCAAATAGAATTACTGGTTGACTATTAACTTTATTAACAGTTTCATCAATATTAATATTTTTGTGTTCATTCTTTGTTATTTTTCTTTTTAGTAATCCATACCATCCTTGGTTTTTAGTATTTACATATGATCGTATATGTTTATTATTTAATTTGCCTGTTCCAAATAAAAAATACATATCTAAACTATTCTTCAAATTAAAAAACTTAATCATTTCATTTTCTGTTTTATGATTAAAGTTAATTTTTATGTGTCTAAGTTTTCTTAACAATAATTCTTTACCTTCTTGTCCAATCTTTTTCTTTTCTTCTTTTAATGAATTTTTAATTTTTGATCTTGCTCTTGAGGTTTTAACGAAGGTCAACCAATCTTCTTTAGGAGATTGCTTATTCGATGTTATTATTTCAACTTGATCTCCACTTTTAAGCAAGTGGGAAAAAGGAACTAATTTTCCGTTAACTTTTGCTCCTAAACAATGACTACCAACTTCTGTATGAATTTCATAAGCAAAGTCAAGCGGAGTTGCATCCTTTGGTAATGTTTTTAAATCCCCATTGGGTGTAAATATAAAAATCTCTTCAGAAAATAAATTCATTTTAAAATTATCAACAAAATCTATTGCATTAGCATCTGGATTTTCGAGTAATTCTCTAATTCTGTTTATCCAATTATCTAGATTTGATTCTTTTGAATTTGAATTCTTATACTTCCAATGAGCTGCAAAACCTTTTTCAGCAATATCATTCATCCTTTCTGTACGTATTTGTACTTCAACCCATTTTCCGTTAGGCCCCATTACAGTTGTGTGAAGAGACTCATATCCGTTAGCTTTGGGTGTAGAAATCCAATCTCTAAGTCTGTCAGGATTTGGCTTATAATAATCAGTTACTATTGAATATACTCTCCAACAAAAAGATTTTTCATCTTCCGGTTTTGCTTTAACTATTATTCTTATTGCAAATTTGTCAAATACTTCTTCAAAATCTACTCCTTGTTGAAGCATTTTATTTCTTATAGAAAAAATTGATTTCGGTCTTCCTTTAATCGTGTAATTAAAGGCTTGTTTATTTAGCTCCTCTTTTAGAGGAATAGTAAATTTATTTATATATCGGACTCTAGAACGTTTACTTTCTGCTAATTTCTCAGAAATAGCTTTATAAATTTCAGATTTAGTATACTTAAGGCCAAGATCTTCAAGCTCGGTCTTTAAAGCATAAAGCCCTAATCTATGTGCAAGAGGCGCATATAAATATAAAGTTTCTGATGCAATTTTCAACTGTTTATGCTTAGGCATAGAGAATAATGTACGCATATTATGTAATCTGTCTGCTAACTTTATTAGAATAACTCGAACATCATCAGATAGCGTAAGAAGCATTTTTCTAAAATTTTCAGCTTGCATGGATACGTTTTGATCATACACATCAGAAATTTTTGTTAATCCATCTATAATTCTTGCTACCTTTGAATCAAAAATACGTTCAATGTCTTCTAAGGAATAGTCAGTATCTTCAACTACATCGTGTAATAAAGCACAAATAATAGATGTTGTTCCTAATCCTATATCTTTAGCAGCAATTCTGGCTACATCAATAGGATGATAAATATATGGTTCACCAGATTTGCGACGCATTGTTTTATGGGCCTCAACAGCAATATTAAATGCCTTGCGAATACGTTTTTTATCGTTTTTATTGATTTTATCACTACAATCTCTTAGTAACCCTCTGTATTTATTGAGAATCTCTTTTCTATCTATGTCAAGATTAATAGAATCCAAAGTGAAAGCTATTTTGAGGAGAGTACTTTTGTTCTAACTTCACCAAATCCAATTCGAACATTGGCTTTAGAGCAATGTGCTTTCATTATAACCGTGTCTCCATCATTGATGAATTTACGTTCGCTTCCATCAGGCATTAAAATAGGTTTAGTTCCCTTCCAAGAAAGTTCTAACATAGAGCCATAGGCACTATTGTCATTTCCAGAAATAGTTCCTGAAGCCATCATATCACCAGCGTGAATATCACAACCATTTACGGTATGATGGGCTAATTGCTGATTCATATTCCAATACATATATTTATAGTTAGATTTTGAAACAGTATATGCAGAAAAGTTATCGGACTCAATCTGAACTTCTAAATTGATATCAATATTTTTATTTCCTGTAAATTTTAAATAAGGTAATACTTCAGGTTGTTGTAATTCACCTTTACATCTGAAAGGCTCTAATGCATCTAAAGTAACAATCCAAGGCGATATTGAAGATGCAAAGTTTTTAGCTAGAAAAGGCCCTAATGGTACATATTCCCATTTCTGAATATCTCTAGCAGACCAATCGTTGAAAATAACCATTCCAAAAATATAATCTTCAGCTTCATCAATTGAAATTGAATCACCTAATGGTTTTCCTTCACCAGTTATGAATGCCATTTCTAATTCAAAATCAAGTAATTTACAAGGCCCAAAAACAGGAACTTTTGAATCAAGTGGTAATTGTTGACCTTTAGGCCTATAAATATCTGTTCCAGAAAGTATTATAGATGATGCACGACCATGATAGCCTACTGGAATATGTAGCCAATTTGGCAACAAAGCGTTTTCAGGATCTCTGAACATACAACCAACATTATAGGCATGTTGTCGAGAAGAATAAAAATCTGTATAATCTCCAACTTTAACAGGCATACACATTTGAACTTCATTTATTTCACAAAATGATGAAGTATATTTATTTACATTTTTTTTATTGGTAAAAATTTCGGAGATTTTATTTCTTACAGATCTCCAATCAGACTTTTTTAATTTGAGAAAATCATTCAAAAATTCTTTATCAAAATAGTTTTCAGAAAGAATACCATGAAATGCACCTAGTAAGTATAGTTTTGATAAGTTTATTACAGTATCACCAATTCTAGTAACAGCTACCTTTTTGTTTGAAATTAGAGCAATACCAAATGGAATATTTTGAATTGGAAAATCACTCAATTTAGGTACATCTATCCAGGATTTTAAATTAGGATTATTTGCATTAATCATCGATTACTTTTTAGTTATTAGCAAAGATATATAAACAATTCAAATCAAATAGTAAGAATTAAAAAAGGTAGTAACTATATTTGTAAAATGAGAAGCATGATATTTTACATCTGTTTATTGAGTCAAATTAGTTATGCTCAAAAATCTGATAGTACTAAAGCATTTCAAATTGCTCTCGGTGCTGAAATAATCCTATATTCTTCTACTATTTATGTTCTTAACGACTTATGGTATAAAGACTATCCTAAGAGCAGTTTTCATTGGATAAATGATAATTCCAATTGGCTACAAATGGATAAAGTAGGACATGCAACAACTGCTTATCAAGTTGGTATGCTGGGAAAAGATCTTATGAAGTGGGCAGGTGTAGGCGAAAAAAAAGCATTATGGTATGGAGGTTTGTATGGCGCATTTTTTCTAACATCCATTGAAGTTTTAGATGGTTTTTCGAAAGAGTGGGGAGCATCTTGGGGTGATTTGATTGCAAACTCATGTGGAACTTTTGTATTTATTGGTCAAGAACTACTGTGGAAAGAACAAATAATTCAACTTAAGTATAACTTTAAGCCTTCAAAATATGCAAAATACAGGCCAGATTTATTGGGTTCAAATTTTCTTCAACAGTCCTTAAAAGATTATAATGGTCAAGTCTATTGGATATCATTCAATATTAATGCTTTTAAAAAAACATCATTACCAAAATGGTTAAATATAGCTATAGGTTATGGCGCTGATGGTATGTACAATGGAAGCCCATATGAAGAAGGAGCATTTAGAGAATTTTATGCTAGTTTAGATATTAATTTGAGAAAGATAAAAACGGATAAAAAGTTTTTAGACAAAGCACTAAAAATAATTAGCTTTATTAAGGTTCCTATGCCAACACTTAAGTTATCACAAAACAAACTTAATTTTTACCTATTACATTATGGACAATAAAATAAAAATTGGAGATAAAATAAAATTTTTGGATTCTGAAGGTGGGGGTGAGGTTATATCAATATTAGAAAATATATATGTAATATTAACAAATGAAGGTTTTGAAGAAAAACATTCAATAAATACTATTATTAAAGTTAATGATGAACTAGAAAAAAGTTTGAAAAACACCTATATACCAAATGGTTTTAAAAAGCTAACTAAAGACACAAAAAAAAGATCTATTTTAAAATCCAAAACACCATTAATTTGGGAAATAGATATTCATATTGAAAATTTAGTTGACAATATTCATCTTATGAACAGTCATGAAATAGTCGACTATCAATTGAATAAGTGTGAAAATATTATTCATAAAGCTTTAAAAGCTAAAATCCATAAATTGGTAATTATTCATGGAAAAGGCAAAGGTGTGTTAAGAGAAGAAGTACATAATTTATTAAAATCATATCAGCTTGACTTCAAAGACTCAGATTTTATTAGATATTCAGGTGGTGCTACTGATGTTTTTTTTATTTAAAAAAGAAATATTATTTTTTAGATTCTTTCAAAACAACTTCTGATAATTGTTCTATACCAATATTACCTTTAATAGAATTAACCAATATGTTTTTATTATTATCTAAAAGATAAATCTTAGGTGTTCCATTAATATCATAAATTTGTTTTATGTAAGGGAAAGGAGTAACATAAGGATCATTTTGTCTATTAAATTCACCATCTACATAGGTTTTAAATTCTGCAACATTTATCCAATCACTTGTATCATAAGTGTTTATAAAATCAATCCATTTATCTCTATCTAATTCTACACATACAGCAATAACCTCAATACTTATGCCATTATTTAACCATTCATCATAGTTTTGTTTAATATCAGAAACTACTTCTTTACAATGTCCACAATCTGGATCATAAAAAATAAGCATAGTTAAGTCTTTATTAATTGCATATAAATTATGAATAACGTCTGATGTGTCCCTGAGCACTAAATTAGGTGCTTTGGAGCCTATCATAAGTGGTTCTATTGTCTCAGCTCTATCAATTATTTTAAACATTTGAGCTTCATCTACCCAAGTAACCTCATTGGTTTTATAATACTTGTTTACAAGATGAACGAATACTTTCTCTAAGCCCATTATTTTAGAACGTTCATATGTAGAAGTTAAATATGAAACAACATATCTAAATACGTCTGGATTTACTCTTGATTTTGCAATTAGGTAGTCACAAGAAACAATAATAGAATCAGGAATTTTGGCTGTTAAGTTTTCTAAATAGGTATTTATTTTACTATGAAATACAGGTGTTCTTAGTAATCTATCATCAGAAAAATCAAAGTTGTCAAAAAAATGTGATTTATAATATTTAAATTGTAAGTCTTTGTTCTCTTTACCATCAGCTAATAATGGGAGTTGTGGTATTTCAACATCTTTACTAGCATTTAATATTTTACTGAATAAAATATCAGGATTGTCAGATGTAAAATTAGTTTGAAAATCCATTACGACTTTGCCCATTTTCTCAATTTGTATATCAATACTCTTAGCTTCTTTTTCGCTAACATTTTCTTTTTTTGACTGTAACACTTTTAGGGCTTTTTGCTTTTCGGAGATAAACTGCATATATCCGTAAAACTTTTCATTTTCGTAAGAATTAGTAAATTTCATATTTCCAATCAAATTATCTAGAGATGTAGTAAATGAAAAGCGATCTTCAGTCACTACCATTTCAAAATAATTTCCATCAGGTAGAACAACCATATACATTCCATGATCTAATTTTTCATTACCACTAAAAACAAAGCGACCTTCTTTGTCTATTTCAGCAGTATCTTTTGCAAATTGCTTATCGCCATAATAATAAGCTAACATACATGTTGAATCTTGCAGACCTTTTACTTGACCTTCAAACCTGTATTTATCTTGTGAAAAAGAATTTTTACTAATTAGAACTAAAAATAATAGAGTAAATAAAAAGTATTTTTTCATAATATTATAAAATTAATCTTCAAAAATATAGAGTTATAACGAATATTACTAATTTCTATTTTATTGATTGTTTATCTTCTTGTTTCTTTAAATAACCGTCTAAACTGACTGCTGTAATAATCAATATAGCACCTAGGTAAAAAGAGAAATTCATACTCTCAGATTCCCCAAACAATAACAATGCTAGGAGTATACTATAAACAGGTTCAAGATTTACTGCCATTATCACATTATAAGGAGATAAGAACTTCATAACTTCTACACTTACTACAAAGGCAAAACTTGTACATATGCCCCCTAATATAGTTAGGTAAATTATATCATTCCAAGTAATATTTAAGTCAGCTAATGAAAATGAATTAAAAAACAACATATATATACTAACAAAAAGAAAACCACCCAACATTTCAATAGAAGTTATTTTTTCTGATTCTATCTTATTTACAAAAAGAGCATTAAGTATTGTAAATAAAGTACCTAAGAATGCTGCAGCAATACCGTATATATATCCTCTCAAATAAGAGAAGTCAGCATTCATAGCAATTATTATTGCAATAAGTACTATAATGGATAATATAATCTCCCTTAGAAATATTTTTCTTTTGATAATTAACGGCTCTAGAATAGAAGAAAATAGGGAGGAGGTGCCCATACAAACCACTGCTACAGAAACATTTGATACTTTGATGCTTTCAAAAAATAATAACCAATGAGCAGCAACAATACATCCAATACCAATTATTTGCATAAAATGCTTTTTTGAAACTCTTGATGAGTATGATCTAAAATATATGTAAACACCTAAAAATAAAAAAGCAATAAGCATACGATACCAAACAAGTACAGTAGAACCAGTTTCTATAAGTTTACCAAGAACACCAGTAAGTCCTAAAAGAACTACTATCAGGTGCATTGTTAATAAGCTATACTTATGTGTAAGGTTTCTCAAAATTGTCTAATTTTACACTGCAAATGAAATCGTTTGTATATTAAAAAACAAGTTAAAAATATATGATTAGTGTTGTTTCTCCTGCGAAATCATTAGATTTTGATAGTAAAGCCCCTGTTTCTGACTTTAGTTTGCCTCTATTTCATAAAGAAAGTCAAATGATAGTTAATGTATTAAAAGATTATTCACCCGAAGATTTATCCAAATTGATGAATATCAGTAAAGACTTAGGGATTTTGAATGCTAATCGTTATCAAAACTATAAAACTCCTTTTACAATTAAAAATGCAAAGCAAGCTATTTTTGCTTTTACCGGAGATGTATATAAAGGTTTAAATCCTTTATCTTTGACATCAAATAGTATAGATTTTGCCCAAGCTCATTTTAAAATACTTTCAGGTTTATACGGTATATTAAAGCCATTAGATTTAATTCAAGCTTATAGACTTGAGATGGCTACAAAGATTAGTATAAACAGTTCAACTTCACTTTATGATTTTTGGTCAAATAATATTACTTCTGAATTGAATAATAATTTAGAAACCACTAATTCTAAATTTTTATTAAATCTTGCTTCAAATGAGTATTCGAAATCAATAAATATGAAATCGCTAAAGGCTCAAGTAATTACACCTGTATTTAAAGATTGGAAAAATGGTCAGTATAAAATTATAAGCTTTTTTGCTAAAAAGGCTAGGGGTATGATGAGTCGCTTCGTTTTAGAAAATAAAATTAAAAACCAAAATGATTTAAAAGCATTTGATAGAGATGGCTATATTTTTAATAAGAGTTTTTCGAGTGAAAACTCATTAGTTTTCACAAGAAGGTTAGGTTAATTTTAGTTTTTAAGACAAAATTTTTAATTATTGAGATGTAAAAAAATGGAAATTAATCGTTTTTCATCTGTTAATAACTTTTTTATTTAAATACATTTTGAGTTTTTATCTAGAATTATGATTAATAATTTTCATTAGTATAATAAACTACACTAAAAGCAATTCTACTCATTTTTAATCATTAAAATCAATCTGATTTTATGTCCATAATTGCAAAACGTAAAATACTGAATATGAGCAATATATGTTTTTAAAAAAATCATTTACATTTGTGTTTTTACTTAAATTTTAATTTTAATCTAGTAAATCAATAGTATTAAAATAATCACAAGATCTTTTGAATAAAAATTGATAAAAAAAAATAAGAGTTAACTTAATTTTAAATTGTCAATAATTATTTTCTGAAAAAAGTTATAAAAACATCTAGTAAATTCATTTTTTTTATAAATTGAACCTTGATAAAAAACAAATTTTTAATTTAAAACTTTAATTATGGCATTTTCGCACACAAATAGTAAAGGAACAACTTATTACCTTAACTCAAAAGACGTAACCTTAAAATCAACTGGAAGAGTTCAAACTATATATTATTTCTCAAAAGACGAGCGTAGTACTGGTTTAGATGCAGTTCCTGCAGGTAAAAAAGTAGTTGAAAATCCAAAAACAGGTCTTCCTTTCTTGAAGAAAGCTTAGTTTTTAGATTATCATATCTAAAAAACCTCTTCAATTGAAGAGGTTTTTTTTTGTTTTATATTTTTATAGTTCATTAGAGATAAAAAAGGGTAGTTTTGCAAAATATTTAATCAAGCTATTATAATTTGAAAAATTTCTCAGAATTAGGTATTTCAAAATCACTGTTACAAGTTCTTCCTGAACTTGGTTTCGAAAAGCCATCTCCCATTCAAGATCAATCCATTCCACTTTTAACTGAAAAACCTAGGGATTTTATAGGTTTAGCACAAACTGGCACAGGAAAGACTGCTGCCTTCGGTTTACCATTATTAGACTGGATAGATATAGGGGAAAGAACCACACAAGCGTTAATACTTGCACCTACTAGGGAATTAGGGCAACAAATTGCAGGCCAATTAGAAATATTTGCTAAATATTTACCTAATATTCAAATACAATCTGTTTATGGTGGTGCTTCTATAGTTGTACAGATGAAAGACATTAAGAGAAAAACCCCCCAAATTGTTATTGCTACTCCTGGAAGACTTCTGGATTTAATGAGAAGAAAGGTTTTGGATTTATCTACAATAAGGTTTGTTGTTTTAGATGAAGCAGATGAAATGTTAAATATGGGCTTTAAAGATGATTTGGATGATATTCTTTCATATACTGGTGACGCTAAAAATACTTGGTTATTTTCAGCGACTATGCCAAAAGAAATTAGAAACATTGTTAAAAGCTATATGTCAAATCCCGTAGAAGTTAAAGTTTCTACAGGAAATCAATTGAACGAAAATATAGAACACCAATATACTGTTGTTAAATCATCAGATAAATTTGAAGGACTTAAAAGAGTTCTTGATGTAGAAGAAGGATTCAGAGGTGTTATATTTTGTCGTACTAGAATTAAAACCCAACAACTTGCAGATGACTTAAATAAAAGTGGTTATCAATCAGAAGCACTTCATGGTGATTTATCACAAGCACAAAGAGATAGAGTTATGGAGCGATTTAAAAACCATACATTGCAAGTTTTAGTTGCAACTGATGTCGCTGCAAGGGGAATAGACGTTGATGATTTGACACACGTTATACATTATGCTCTTCCAGATGACCCATTTTATTATACTCACAGAAGTGGTCGTACAGCTAGAGCAGGTAAGAAAGGGATTTCATTATCTATACTTACGAATAGGGATATGAGAAAACTAGATGGGCTTAAAAAAGCGCTAAAATTGAAAATTGATAAAATAAGTATCCCAAGTGTTGAGAACATACTTAATATACGTCTAAGTAAATGGGCAAGTAATCTTTTAAATTCTCCCATTAGAAAAGATTTGAACGGTAAATTATTAACTGATATTCAAATGCTTTTGAGTTCTTTAAGTTATGAAGAACTTGTAGAAAAATTAGTTTCTAGGGAAATAGATGCCTTGAAATACAATAAAAAGGGTAAAGACTTAAACGAAAGTGAAAGAGGGTCAAAGCGTTCTTCTAGAGGATATTCTGACAGAAGAAGTAGAGGTAGTGATAAAAAATCGGATAAAAGAGACCGCTCAAAGTCAGATTTCAAAAGAAATGAGAAAGCCGATAAAAAGAGTAAAAAATCCAATAAGAAAGCTGCTAGATTTTTTATTAATGTAGGAAAATTAGATGGTGTAAGTAAATCTGATTTAGTAGATTTTATTTCAGAAACTGCAAAAATTCGGAAATCAGATATTTGCGATATTGATTTGCAAAAAAAATGTAGCTTTTTTGAGGTAGATGGTCGACATTCAAAAAATTTAGCCAATTACTTTAAAGGTATTTATATAGACGGTAGAGAACTTAGAGTTAATAGAGATTCAAAATAAATGAGACAATCCATATATATTGCTGAAAAAAAATAGCGTATTATGAATTATTTATCGGTTGAAAATTTAGGTAAAAACTACGGTGAAAGAATCTTATTTGAAGGGTTGACATTTGGCCTAAGTCAAGGAGATAAAATGGCTATAATAGCTAATAATGGTACTGGAAAATCGAGTATTCTGAAGATCATAGCTGGTCAAGATATTTCAGATGAAGGTACTGTAACACTGAGAAAAGGAATAAAAGTCTCATATCTAGCTCAAGAACCTAATTTTGATGATAATCATTCTATTGAGGAGTTAATTAACGAAAACCAAAATGAAATAAGCTTATTAATAAAGCAGTACCAAAACACCTTAAAAAAAATTGAAAAAATAAATAAACATCTGAATAATAATGATTTAGAGGATTTAACTAATAAAATGGATAAGGCAAATGCTTGGGATTATGAGCGTCGTATTAAACAAATTTTATTTAGATTAAATATTACTGATTTAACACAAAAAGTTGGTGATTTATCGGGAGGGCAAAAAAAACGTTTATCATTAGCCTTGCTACTGATCAATGAACCTGATTTACTTATACTTGATGAGCCTACAAACCATTTAGATGTAGAAATGATTGAATGGTTAGAGAAGTATTTACAGCAAGAAAAAATTACATTACTTATGGTAACTCATGATAGGTACTTCTTAGATAGAGTATGTAATCATATTTTAGAATTAGAAGATGGTAAATTGTACCATCATACTGGTAACTATAACTACTTTCTTGAAAAAAGAGCCGACAGAGAAGCTGTATACGACACTAATTTGTCAAAGACAGGAAAGTTGTTGAAAAAAGAGCTGGAGTGGATGAGACGCTCTCCCAAAGCACGTACTACCAAGTCCAAGTCAAGAATAGCAAACTTCTATAAGATAAAAGAAAAAGCCTCAAGAAAAAATGCAAATCACAAGCTTAACTTAGAAATCAAAATGAGTAGGATAGGGGGTAAAATACTTGAACTTAAGAAAGTTTACAAAAGTTATGGCAACTTAAAAATACTCAGTGGCTTTGACTACATATTTAAAAAGGGTGAACGTATAGGAATAGTTGGTAAAAATGGTGTTGGAAAGTCTACTTTTTTAGATATTCTTACTCAAAATGAAACCGCTGATAGTGGTAAAGTAAATGTTGGAGAAACTATTGTTTATGGTTATTTCTCTCAAAAGGGAATACAATTAAAAGAAGATAAAAGAGTTCTTGATTCCCTAAAAGATATTGCAGAAGTAATTGTAATGGCTAATGGTTCAAAAGTAACTGCATCACAAATGTTAACACATTTTATGTTTCCTCCTAAAACACAATATACTTTTGTTTCAAAACTAAGTGGTGGAGAAAAAAGAAGACTTTATTTATTAATGGTATTGATGAAGAATCCTAACTTTTTAATTCTTGATGAGCCAACCAACGATTTAGATTTGTTAACACTTAATAAATTAGAAGAGTTTTTACTACAATTTTCTGGTTGCCTAATAATAGTGTCGCATGATAGGTATTTTATGGATAAACTGACCGAACATCTTTTTGTTTTTGAAGGTAATGGCATTATCAAAGACGAGTACTGCAGTTATTCTGAATACAGAGAAAAAAAAGTAGAACAAGTAAAAAATAAAAAAATAAATTCTAGAGTAAAAAAGAATAAACAAATAAAATTTAAGGATTCTAATAAAGTTAGTTATAAAGATAAATACGAATACGAAAAATTAGAAAAAGATATTGAGAAGCTAGAAAAGATTAAAAAAGAATTGGAGGGAGATTTACTTAATGAAGGTTTATCCTTTCAGGACATCAATCAAAAAAGCAAAAAATTAGCAGAAATAATACAAGAAATAGATTGCAAGACAATGCGTTGGTTGGAATTAGACGAATTAATGTAAACAATTAGCTTTATAGAATAATTAATGTATTTATAAATCATAACATTAAATGCATCATTAAAAAAATAAATTCGTTTCTCAAATCAAAATTAATAAGCCTAGATATTTTTAGTGATCTTAGATTAAGCTATATTGAACGATAATTAATATTATGTTAAGTAGAAATTATTGAATGTGTTGAATAAAAAAAAAATGCCTATTCCCTATCTAAATTTGAATTAATTAAATATAAAATGTAACTATTGTGTTGTCGTGAAGTATTATTTCCTGACATTGGATTAATAATTTTTGATAACCAATCTAAATTATAATATGCGGATGATTTAGAAAAATTATCAAAATTTGATTTTGCATTAACAATATCTATAAGTCTATTAACAAAGGAAATTTGTAGATTTTGTCTAATAGTTGAAATATCAGATGACATATCACTTTTAAAAATAGATTTTCTTAAATCAATCATATAATTTGACATATTGTAATCATTCCCATATAATGTCGAATTAGTTATTCGTTTAAGTACATTTGAATTTAAAAGATGATCTAATAATCTATTTTGATAGCGTAGAATTAGCTCATGTAATCTAGGATCATCTGAAATATTAAATCCTCTTCGTTGTTTCTGTAAAAATGGAATTATGTCAGGCTGGAGTAAAAATTTATTACTGAATCCATATTCTGCAATAATATTTAATGCATTTTTTTGAGTTTTCAAATCTACACTTTCAAAAGGTTTTTTATTTGAATTTTGATTAGTGTGTGCTAAATCTACTTTCACTCCTCCTACTTGCCTTGAAATTATATTAAGTGACTGATAATAGGAGAATAATAAAGTTCTATAGGAACGATATAACTCTTCATAAGTATCGTTATTAGCAGTATAGTTTTGTTTTAAATTTTCTGCAATTTTTAAGATCATATCAATTTTATCTATAGAATGTTGAACAGGATCGCTAGATAAATCATAAATCATCGCGCTTGGATCAGTTCCCTTTCCTGGCGATCTCATATCAAATGCATCATTTGCAAATGCTAGCTCTTTTTCTGTTGACCTAGATAATATTTTTGAAATAGATTCTTTTTCCTGTTCTTGTGTTTGATAGTTTGAATATCCAAATTCAATTGCCCAAATATCATAAATTCCAGGTTTAACATCAAAAAACAAACCTTGATTAGCAGAGTCTCTAGCTATATTTATTGCAGGGTATTCCATTACTGATGAACATACACCCTTCTCATAAACTATGCTTTTATCATTTAATTCGTCGTTAGAAAGGAGTAATGAACCTTTAAAATTATGACTTAAACCTAATGTATGTCCAACTTCATGTAAAACTAATCTTTTTAATGACTGCTTAACTAACTCATCTTCAATCTCTTTAGAGAGATTTAATGATTTTATATAATTTTTTCCAAAAATATTTTCAATTTGCTGAAATTTAGCAGCATGACAATTATAATGGTTATGATCATGCTTATAAGTCTCTGTTTCAATAAATAAATCATTTGCAACAATCCTATTTGTTATATAAGTCCATTCAAGCATAATGTCAGCTCCTAGTATTTCACCAGTTCTTGGATTAACAAATGAAGGACCATAGCCACCCCACGGAGGATTTGGGGATGATGTCCATCTCAAAACATTGTACCTTATATCTCCAGCATCCCAGTCAGCAGTATCGGGCTGAACTTTTACTTGAATTGCATTTTTAAAACCAGCTTTTTCAAAAGCAATATTCCATGATTCTACTCCATCTTTTATTATTTTTCTTAATTCAATTGGAGTTGTATTTTCAATCCAAAAGGTAATTGGTTTAATAGGTTCTGATATCTGTTCATCAGGATTCTTTTTCTTTAATCTCCATCTGTTAATAAAGTCACGATAATTAACTTGATCAATACTAGTCATATGATTTGATTGCGTTGTAAAAAAACCAACACGTGTATCGTCAAATCTTGGTCTATAATTAGTATCAGGCATTTTGATTAAACTATGCTGAACTAATATTGATACTGATCGTGAATCTGTAATTGCATTACCACCTCTTGTTGGTGGGTACTTACTTTCATAAACATAATTTACTATTACATCAGTGTTTTCAGGGTAATTACGTATTTCTTGAAACCTTGTTTTTTGTTTACTAATATTACCCAATTTAAACCCTTTGTATCTTGTACTATAAGAATATTTTACTTGTTGAAATGATTCGTTTAAAAAGATATTATCTGCATTAATTAAAAACCTAGTCTTACAAGGACTTGTAGAAATAATTTTTTCTGAAATTATGATAGGAGAATTTATATTAGATTTTGAAGACCTGCTAAGGGGACTATCTTTATCGAAATAATATTTTGTGTTTTCTATAGTGAAATCAATCCTATCAAAAAACTTATTAATTTTAATGATTTTAGATCCTCTATATCTACCTTTGACAGCTCCAGCATCAACAACTCCATTTTCAAAGTAGCTAAAATAAATGAATTCATTACCAATATGTGAAGTATCTATTTCAATAAATGATTTTCCATCTTTTTTGCTTTGATAAAATGTAAAAAGACCTTCAAATAACGTACATGATTTGGTTTTTTCTTTAATGTCATCTTTTATTTCTTTTTTAGCACTTTTTTTAAATTTTTTATTTTTTTTAAGTGGATGTGTACTTTGAGCATAACTATCTATACATAAAAAAATAAAAAATAAAAGAAATAAATGTTTAAGATTGATTAGTGACATATAATAATTATCTATAATTTGTATTATTTCAGCTTATCTGAAATTTCTTTGTATTTTTCATTGTTGCCATTTCTGTAATATAATTCCTTTAATACTAACATAATATTCTTATCAGAAGAATCTAACTCGTAACATTTTTCAACATAAGGAAGTCCTTTTAACATTACATTTTCTGCATTCTTTTTTGCAATATCATATTTTTTAAAATCTTTTATATTATTTGCCTCATTTAACATATCTCCACCATTGTTGTAGTACATGACTCCTAGATTGTATAGAGCATCATAAAAGTCTGGTTTGATATCAATAGCTTCTAAGTATGCATTTTCAGCTTTTTCAAAATCATTTAATTCGTCGTAACTGCTGCCTAAGGCAAAAAATAACTGATGATTATTTGGGTCCTCTTCAACTGCTAATTTTAAGAGTCTTTCAGATGAAATATAATCATTTTTAGAAAGGTAATAATTTAACTCAGTAATTATTAAATTAACATCGGTTTCAAAAAGCTCTCTTCCAGACTTTATAACTTTTAAAGCACTATCATCATCTTTTTCCTCTAAAAAAATATTCCCCATATAGGCATATATTTGGGGATCTTGATAATTAACGTCAATAAGTTTTTGCAGGTATTGCTTAGCAATTTCATTATTTTTCTGTGCAGATGAAATAAAGA
>MDTD01083766.1_pt1 | contig 38692 bp, 29 predicted proteins | sample 811221 | NCBI WGS metagenome assembly MDTD01 (sample SAMN05326646, study PRJNA326480) | marine metagenome | isolation source: seawater | place: Pacific Ocean: South West | collected 2011
GTGCGGCGTTGCCGTGCTGTTCACTGTTTCGGCAGTTTTCTCCGTCTGACTTCGCTGTGTTTCGGCGAACGAGGAGACAGGAATCCTACAAGTGCTATAGGGACGTGTCTTCGTCGACGTCGGTGCAGGGCGTGTAGCTGAAACAGGGCGTGCGAAGTGGTTTAAGGGTAACAGCTTCATCAGCTCCCCCGTTATCCCCCACTCTCCCAACACCCACATAGAGAAGACACGCAGTGCGTTCCAGGACAGCTCCCCCCCCGGTACTGATCCAGTTCTTCATGACGCCCCCCTCTATATGAAAAAAACCCGCGGCGAAGTGTACACGGCAATATCAAGACCGACACTCATAGACAAACTAAGTATAATCATACACTTGCAGCTATGAAGACGTCGTCATTCGCGAATGTACATGCCCACACAAAGCGATCATCTTGGCCGCCATCGTCGCCACACGCTCATTGTAGGGTATTTTTACGCTACGTGTTCGATCTCTTTCTTCCCTCTCTCACCTCTGAGACACTAAAAATCCCCCCTTTTTCGCCCCAAGACTACTCCGTTTCGAGTGCACCTTTCTCTTTCGCGAGCTTTTTGTATCGCTTGAGTTCTTTGCGCGCGCGAGACTTCTCGCGTCTGTCTGATGAGCGAACGATGTCAACAAGTCGCTGCTGGGCTTTCACGGCTCTGGTCAGGTCCAAGGCATTTTTCGTGCGGTAAAAGCTCTGCTCGTAAAGCTGTGCCAATGCTCGATACAGCGCCTTGGTGTTGCGATAGCGATCGCGGCTGCTGAAGCGCATCGTCATCCGTGTAACTTTTCGCAGCATCTGCAGGGCATTTCTGTAATCTTTGCAACGCCCAAGATAGACACCCAGCTTCATCGCGGAGTACGGACGGAACTTGTACTTCGGGTATCGGGTCAATTTCTTCAAGAGCATCTTGCCTTGTGGGTATCGCTTTTTCTTGCAGTAGTACCCTGCTGCGGAGAGATGTGCGTCGAGATGTTTGGGTTGACCGTAGTTGATCTTGGTCAGACAAGACAGTTTGCTAGAAGAGACGCTACGTCCGCGCTGGATATCTTTCATAATGGTCGCGATATTGCACCCAGAAGACCCCATACTGATGTGGATTTTCTTGGGTCTGGAGCCAGAGCTGACTTGAAAGACCTTGTTCTGTGTCAAGCTACCTTTTGTCGCGTTAATTCGATGAAATGGCCCAACAGGCAGCTTGATCTCAATCACTTGCCCTGCGCGAAGTTTCGCCAACGACACGTTACAGTGGTCTCCCTTCAAACGAAGGGTCGTCCCAGCAGTCGCCGTCAACAACACAACACGAGAACGTCTGCGACGATACCGACGAAGACACTTGGGCTTTAACTTGAGCACCTTCTTTGCGCTCACGCGGGGAGGAGGAGGTCGGCGATCGATACGTGGCGGAGGTGGCAAACGACGCTCAATAACCCGTCTCACTGGTGGCGGGACAATCCGACGGACCATCGCAACTTTTCGACGTCTTGGGACAAATCTTCTGACAACGATTCGACGTCTTGGGACATATCGTCTGACAATCACACGACGCCTTCTTGGAACATATCGACGTCTTGGAACATATCGACGTCTTGGGACATATCGACGTCTTGGGACATATCGTCTTCTATAAACAGGTGCTCTACGTCGCTCAACAACACGACGTCGCACAGGAGGATCGACAACGTCAGTTTTGGGTTCGCCTGCATCGACGTTGACCGGCTCCGCAGCAGCAACAGGAGGTGCCGAGGACGCTGCGTCGATGGTCGTATCGACGATAACGTCTACAGTACGCCAACGTCCCTTGATCTTTTTGGCTTTGAGGCGTTGGGTGGTTGTCGTCTTCGAAACACCTTTTGAGATGGTGATCTTGACCTTGGCATTCACGGAGCCCTTGATACTCCCGAGATACGCACCAGTCTCATCTGTCGAACCTACGGATTCGCCATTGACCATGATCTTTGCGTCAGCGATTCCTTGTCCCTCCATATTCGCCACTTTGACCTTCAGTCGAAAAATGCCTTTTGTGGGCTTACTGTCGCACCCCCAACCTACAACGATCCCCAACAAAAGGACCAAACATATCCTGGATATCATCTTCGCACGCGCGGCCATCAGCTTCACACCTCCGTTTTCTCAAAAGCCCACTTTATCGCTTCAATCGGCTCATTCTCTTGGTTTCCAGTTCAATGGCCCTTGATGGTAGAGAAAAGACCAGCGAACGTCAAGCCATACCTCAGGCCAGTGGAGAGAAAAAGAATGAACCCCACAACACCTTCACACGTATGTTGACTGCAAACGCAAGATCCAAAGTAAAGATCTGCGTCCCCCCTCAACCCAACAGGATCGTCGAGATCCAACAACATAGGAGGCCTGGGAGAGTGATGAGTTATCCCTCCACAAATGGATCGCGCATCTGTTTCTCCGACTTTGATAGTCGAGAAAAACGTCACTGAGTTCATGTAACTCTCAGTGATGGGAATGATGTGCTGATACCCCATACGTGTGAGTCCAGATGATCCGCGTCGTCCGTCGACATGCCCGTCATCTCAAAAAGTAAAAAGTCCAAACATATGCGCGACTTTTCAGGGCACGGATCCACAACCCACTCATCTCTTTGTCAGCCTCCCCCATCCAATCCACACCAGCTCCACCACACAAACAAGACATGCACCCGTGCGGATTGCGATGCAGGGAAGCTCTACACCCAAACGAAACGGAGTTTCCAAGATGAAACGTCAACGAGTCAAAGGTTACTGGTCCAAGAAAAAAGAGAGCTTCGAGAGCGGACGTGAAGCCCGTTCACGCGCCACTTTGCTGCGAACACATGAACACATCTCTCATGTGCTCGTCGATCAAGAGAATGGACGCTACGTCGTCAGGTACTCGATCGCCAAGTGGTACGAAGCAGAGCTGAAAAACGCCAACATCAAACTCTAAGGTCAGAAGATCGAAAAAAGCATACGTAGGGGCGCAGGCTCAAGAGCCAGCAAGCAGGCGTGAGGAGGCGGCATAGCAACGCTCTGCCAACGACGAACGGCGAACTTGCTCGCCTTCACCCAAGCCCTCACGTATTCCTTTTTTCATCTTTTGGCCTAACCCGCCTCATACACCCCCCTTCAAAACCTGCAATAACATCTCTCGCAACCCCAACTTCCCCACCAATACATCCAGCTCATCTTTGCGAAAATTTCGCCTCAGATGGTTGGCATCGCTGTACAGAATCCGTCCACGCACAAACACTGGACAGCGCTGTTTTGAACACAGTTTCTCGACGGCGTTGAGCATACGCACATTTTTAAAGCGCATGACCAAACGCTGCAGAGCAGCGTTCATCGGCTGATGCCAACGGTCAATCCGAGCACGAGGGAGCCCTTTACACAATGGATTGCTCCTCCGCACATCTTCGAACACACAACGAACCAACCTGACGTTTGGACGAGGGATCTCAGCGAAGATGAACACAGGTAGCTTTGCGTCTAACTTGCCGATCAACGTGGAGAGCCCCTTCATTGTCAAGAAACGACCACGCTCCCGGCTCCTTTTGCGCCAATTATGCACGAATAGATCTTTCACATACCCAGTCCACGCACCTGCGAGGAGCAGCATATCGACTTTTCGGTGATGAGTCCGAAGCCAACGAAGCATCTCTTCGTGCCTTTTCCCCGCAGCCTGTGAAAACGCCAATGAACCCTTCAGCCATCTTTTGACGCCAATGTGATCGATATGAGGAGGACTTCTCTTCCACAACAGCACGGACATATCACGTCCTGCGAGCGCTCGCTTCACAAGCGGAGCGTAATGCTCGGCGTGTGAATCCCCCCACAGCACAATCCGCTTCTTCGCAGTCTCCCAAGACTCGCCGAAGATGCAGACCTTTTGTGAGGCCAACCCCTTCACCAAACGCTCCTGACATGGCCATCGCCACATCACCTTGTGGCTTCTCGCATACGTAGGCATCGGTTTGCGTAAAGAGACCCCTCCTGCGTACAACACTCCCACAGAGAGCAACATGAGCAACACACCACCAGAGGCTGCAAAGTGAAAGACAAAAGACCGAGACGCTCTGTAGCGAACAGGATTCTCGATCAAATGGTAGCTACAGACAGCCAGCACAATGGAAAGACATATCAAGCTCAGCCCTTCCCACAAAAGCAGGTACGTCCTCTGTCTGTAGATCCGAAAAAACGAAAACAGTGGCCAGTGGATCAAATACAAACTGTACGAGATTTTGCCAATCCAAACGAGCGGCCCGACAGTCAAAAGGCGACTGGAACGATGTCCAGGTTGGCCTCCTGAGGCGAGCACGAGCACAGCGCCAAAGACCACAGGCAGCGCATGAAACCCAGGAAAAGAAGAGGTGTGATCGAGGACAAACATCGGCAGACACATCCCCACACAGCCCACCCAGAACGAAAGCTCCCCTCTCCACCCTGAGATACTCGTGGTGACTGCCTCTTCGTACTCGATCATCACAAACGCCAACAACCCTCCAACCGCGAGCTCCCAGAGACGAAATGGCAAGAAATAAAATCCAGCACTCGGTGCAGACAACACACCCCACACTGAAGCCCCAAATGACAAAAGAATGAGCGCACCCCCCGCCCAAAACGCCAGCCTTCGCCTCTTGAATTTGTGAGTCAGTGACCATCCCGCAAAGAGCACAAAAGGCCACAACACATAAAACTGTTCCTCCACAGCCAACGACCAATTGTGCAACATCGGCATGAACTCGACAGATGACGCGAAGTAATTGACCTCCATAAAGAAGTGAATATTCGCCGCAAAACAAAGCGCAGAAAACACAGACGCTGCCAAGGCTTTCATCTCATCAGCGTATAACAGACACACACCAAGCCCCAACGAGGTGAGCATCATCGCATATAATGCCGGTAATAGCCGACGGGCTCGACGTTCATAAAAGCGAAGAAACGAGAATGTCCCCGCTGTGACCTCCTGCCATATCAACGAGGTGATCAAAAAACCTGATATCACGAAGAAGATATCCACCCCAACAAAGCCGCCTGAGAGAAAACCGACAGCGTCTTCTCCCACATTGGAGGAGAAAACAGGCAGAGAGGCATGAAACACTACAACAGGGATGATCGCGATCGCACGTAATCCATCAATATCAGGGCGATACTTCATATTCAAACTTCCACAATGTCGAGGGATATAGAACACCCATATCATGGACAAGGTTCATTAGCCTCACCAATTCAAGATGCCTACGAAACCACAAGAGACATTTGTTTGGGCGCTCTGGATATCTACTCTTTCCCCTGAGGACACAAAATATCACACCCTACTTTTTCACCCAAACCTTTGAACCTCCATCCCTCCACTTACCTCAAGCACATTTTTTCTCTGCTTGTCGACGGTTTGGATGTTTTTTTAACCCACGAGGAAAGGTCACCACCTCATCAGTACAAAGACAGGCTTCTATCGCCGCCTCAATCGCACCCCTTACAGAAGACACATCGACAAACGAAGAGAAGCGTCGCTTCAGCTCTCTCTCGCCTGGCGTCCCCTTGAAGTACCACAAAAGATGTTTGCGGATCTCCAACATCGTCTTGCGTAACCCATAGGTCTCCATATACAAATCGAGATGGAGGAACATCACACGTCGTCGCTCTTCGATGTCTGGCTCGCCTGGGATCGGACGACCTGAAAAAGCCGCAGCCAATTCACGAAAAATCCAGGGATAGCCCATACAACCACGTGCGACCATCACGGCGTCACAGCTGGTCTTCATCAACATCTCTCTGGCGCTCTGCACGTCCCTCACGTCACCATTACCAATGACTGGGATCGCCACTGTTTCTTTTAACGTCGCGATGATGTCCAGATCAGGCAGCCCCTCAAACATATCTTGTCTTGTACGACCATGAATGGTTACGGCTGCTCCACCGCCATTCTCGACAGCTCTCGCGACGTCACAGGCGTTGGTATCTTCCCAACCAGCCCGCATTTTCACAGTCACAGGGATATCGACAGCGTCCGTCATCGCCTTGACCATTCTTTCGACTTTTCCGGGATCTTTGAGCAGCGCAGCGCCATAGCCACTTTGGACGACCTTCTTCATAGGACAGCCCATGTTGATGTCGACCATATCAGCACCGACATCTTCGACAAGCGCCGCAGCCCTCGCCATTTCGTCAGGATCACCGCCAAAAAGCTGTACACAGACAGGATGTTCATCTTCGCGGATATCGAGACGCCAACGTTGCTTGACAGGTTCATTGACGAGTGAACGGGCTGAGACCATCTCCGTCACAACCATCCCAGCCCCCATCTCACGACAAATCAGACGGAATGGAGGGTTGGTCACAGCGGCCATGGGCGCGAGGATGACAGGTGGATCACACACGACACCACCGATCTCAAGGGGTTCACGAGTGCGGAGTTCTTCAGGTAGAGTAAGTGTCATGTGGGTGATAGAAGCAGAGGTTGTCATGTCTTTCATATGTCGTTCTTATTTACGGAGGTTGCCAGGATCAAAGCCATTTCCAATGGGGCGATCAAATTGACGCTTAAGGGCTTTGATTTGTTTGTCGAGAGCGTTGATTTTATGGGAAAAGGTAGCGCTCGTTTTGCGCAATGTCTTGAGCTGTGAGAGCAGTGGGTTTAACTTGGAGCGCAACTTGGCGAGGTTTTGTTCGGAGTTGTGGCTCCTTTGGTCAAGCGTATGGATCTGTTTGGTCACCCAGTGTGTCTTTTGCTGCAAAAACAAGATCTGCTTTTGCATGGGTTCTACGATCTGACCGACTTTCTTGAGCTTCCCTTGGTGCTGATCGACTTTCTTGGTCAACTTTTTGAGTGTGCCCTGCATGGAGGGGACGGTCTTACCGATCTTCTTGATCTGTTGTTTGTGGTCAGTCAATTGCTTGGAGAGCTTGAGGGATTGTGAGTGTAGTGCCCGCAGTGTTTTCGAAGCGAGTAAGAGTCCCTTTTGATGGCGCTGAATGTTTTCTTTGACCTGCTTGAGTTGTTTGGGCAGAGGTAGCAATATCTTTTGTAACGTTGCGAGCTTATGGGCTTGCTTTACAGTCCGCAGTTGTTGTTTTTGGAAGTCTGTAGAGAGCGCCCCAACAGTCTTTTGCACACCTTTGAGTTTGGCCGCCAGCGTCCGATCAGTTTGGGCGAGGGCGTTCATTTTTCCCTGTTGATCTCGTTGGACACCTCGCAGCAAACGTGTCTGCTTGCGTACATCTTTGAGTCCCAAATCGAGCTTCGAGAGGCGCTGCAGTTGTTGCTGTGTTTGTTTGTTGTTTGTCTTCATCTCCTGCATCATTTTGACGACACGAGCGCGTAATTGAGGGAGATTTTGGGTCTTCTTTTGCAATGTCTGGAATGCTCGTGCAAATTGCGCCGCTTCCTTTTGTGAGCGCTCTTGTTGTTCTCTCACCTGTTGCAGGCGTTGTGAAAGCTCGACATTTTGCTTTTGAAGTGTCGCGAGCTTCTTCCGCCCCTCTGTTTCTCGTTTTTGTCGAAGTCTCTCGCGTTTCAACAGGCCTGCGAGTTGTTTTTGGCTGGAAGCTTCTCGCTTTTTGAGCGCCTGATAGCGCATCTCTACATCACTTTGTCTTTGTTGCATATCTTGGAGACGCTTCTCATTTGCGCGCCTCGCGTCATCGAGTTGTTTGAGTTTGTCTTTGAGGTTTTTCGGCGCGGCTGTGGCCCCGTTGGAGGTACCATTCGCAGGATCAAGCACATTCGCACGATTGCGCTGTGTTGGGGGTGTGCTTGTCGCTTTGGGTCGGAACAACCAGCTCCCACCAAGTCCCGCGATCACAGCGACGACCAACGTAATGAGGAACGCATTTGGGAATGGCTCTACGACAGCTTTGACCTGTTCAGGTGCAGCAGAAGACGAGGATTGTGAGGATGGCTTCTGTTTTTTGGACGACATGATGTTCCCCAAGCAAAGATGAATCAACAACGCAACAATCTCGCCTATGAGGTATACATCGCTGAATCACAAGGGTCAATCCCCAGTCCCCTATGGCTCCTCTCGTCCAACAGGGAGCATCACCCAAAACAACGCCCCCCCACTAGGCGCGTCTTTCACACCAATCTCCCCACCGTGTGCCTGGACGATCTTCTTTGTAATCGCGAGCCCCAAACCCATCCCGCCAGTCTGTCTTGAACGGGATGGATCGACGCGATATAGACGCTCAAAGATCTTCTCACGCTCTTCCTCTGGGATCCCTGGACCTTGATCGCTGATCTCAAGACACATCATGTCCTCATCTTCGTCGTAATGGACATCCACGCTCACAGTGCCTCCCTCAGGTGAATAGCGGATGGCGTTTTGGAGGATATTGTTCACGACCTGACGAAAGCGTCGCAAATCCACCTCGATCAGCGGGAGGGTTTTGGAAGGTAGGTGTAACTGAAGGGAGTGACTGTTGGTGGCAGGTTCGAGGTGACTGAGCATCTCTTTGAGGACCTGTTGTAGATCGACTGTTGTGTAATCCAATCGCTGGTCGGGCAACTCAAAGCGCGCAATATCGATCAAATCACCGAGCAATTGACCGACCTCATCGACTTGTGCACAGATCCCATCCATCGCCTTTGTCAAACGCTCAGGTTCTCTCATCAGACCATCGGCGATCGACTCTGCGACAGTGCGAATCCGCGCAAGTGGCGTACGTATCTCGTGGGAGACGTCTGACAACAAAGCCTTTCGCTCTTTGCTGAGGGTTTCAAGAGATACACGCATATCTTCGATAGCGAGGGCGAGATCACTGACTTCATCGTGTCCCTTTACGATGACCTCTTGGTCGAGATCTCCCTGTTGAATCTTTTGAACAGATTCACGCAGCTCTCTCAAATACTGTGTGATATTCCGACTAAGAGGCACAGTGAGCAATGCGGTCCCGAGAAACAACATGGACAGATAGACACCAAATAAGATCCCGCCAGCTTTTTTGGGAAAGGGCGAGAGCAGATGATAGGTAACTCGAAGTTGGCCACCGAGGATAGGATAGGTCCGCAAAAGACCACTTTTTTGAAGGCGCTTACGATGCCAGTGTCGTTTCCATCGTCCTCCCTTCATGTAAAGGCATTGACCGTCACGAGACGAGTGGAAGCGCACACGAGAGAGCGCACCCAGCCGATGCATTGTGAGGGATTTCGGTTTGATTCGCCAGTGGGATTTCCCCCACCCTCCACGCACAATATCTTCGTGTTTGTAGATCAAGCCTTTGGGAGGTTGTGCTTGTAATAAACATCGACCGTCAGGGAGCTTGATGCTGACCCGCGCGCCAAGCAACAGCGCGGTCTCCTTCATCCGCCTTTTGAGCACAGGAACCCAAGGATCGTATTGTGCCTTTCTCGATGAAAATGGCACCTTCTCTTTTTGAACAGGCCGCAGTGCAGGTCTTGTAGAGACTTTCTTCACAGCCATCAGATCGCTACGAAGGTGTTCGACCTCGATCAGCGTTTGGGCCATGAATCGTTGTCTGATCAGGGCTCTCATATGCCGACCATAGATCCAGCCGACGATCGCCGTCGCAAAGATCAACAGCGCGATCAAAACGGCAAAGAAACCAAACACCATCTTCCGATATAGCCGCGCAGTGATCCATTCTTTCAGTGTGCGATACAGGTGTTTGAGTAGACCCCTTTTGCAGCCATGTTTTTTTCGGTGTTTTCGATGCCTTCGTTTATGGCGATGCTTTCCGCGGAACATCAACTCTCTTCCTTCAGGGTCTCGGGCTCAAAACGATAGCCGACACCCCATACGGTCTTGATCAGCGTTGGTTGTTTGGGATTTTTTTCGAGTTTTTTTCGCAGCTTGCTGATGTGTACATCGATTGAACGATCAAAAACTTCAAATTCGCGACCACGGACTTGATCGAGTAATTGTTCACGACTGAGCACCTGTCCGGGTCGCGTCGCGAGCAACCACAACAGCTCAAACTCGGTCGCAGTAAACTCAATAGACTGCTCGTATAATTCGACAAAGCGGGACAGACGATTGATGGTGAGGTGTTCGAAATGGATGATATCTTCGGAGGGCACAGGCGCATCTTTTGGGGCATCAAGCGTCTCGCTCTGCATCATCTCAACACGCCTTAGGATCGCTCTAATCCTGGCAACGAGTTCACGAAGACTGTATGGCTTGCTGAGATAATCATCGGCCCCCAACTCCAGGCCCACAACGCGATCGGTTTCATCGTCTCTCGCAGTCAGCATCAGGATGGGAACGGATTTGGTCTCATCATCAGCGCGCAGTCTTCGACAGATCTCCAAACCATCGACATGAGGGAGCATCAAGTCGAGCAGGATAAGCTCTGGAAGTTGCGCCTCGACTGCGTCGAGGCCGGCCTGTCCATCTGCAGCATGACGAACAGAGAAACCAAAGTTCTCCAGATACTCGCACGTTGTCTCTGCAAGAGCGATGTCGTCTTCGATCAATAGTAATTGCGCCATGTGGGATGCCTCCTTTTGAAACCATACATGCCTCACATGAGCATAAACACCACACCCCAACGACGAAAGCTCTTTTACACTTTCTTCATACTTTAGGTGGGTCGTTCAGAGCTTCGAAAATACCAACACCCATCCTCTTCTTTTGTGAATGATGAGCGCTCATGAGCCCATTGCTCTGTCTCAGGGTCATCATGTGTCGTGTACACCGCGAGAAACTGAACAATCCCTGTCTGGTCGGACGCAAGACCATCGACACACTCTTGAATCTCCAAGCGGACCCAACTTCGTTCGCGAAACATTTTGTTGAAGTTAGTGATGATCGTTTCTTTGGGCTTGGTCGTGAGATAGCTCTTGAGCAGAAAGTCTAGATCTTGCTTACAAAATGAAGTGTAACGTGCACGCATAAGCTGCTCTGCTGTTTGAGCCTTACTATGCTCCCGAAGAATAGGTTGGCAACAACGAGTGAATAAACCTCCACCACAAGGGCAAGGTTCGTTAGAGATATCAGCGGACATGGACTTTCCTATATAGGGCACAAGGGTTGAGGGATCCCCAAAGGGAGTTGATACACTACTCCCACAACGAAGTAAGTATCAAATTCCAATTGGGTCGGCGATTGCTTTTTGTACAATACCCCACAATGGTTGTCAAACGGAACACCAGACATGTGCCAATGCCCGAAAAATTCGAGTATTGACAAGGTGTACATCGCTCCCAAATCGAAAGATTTCCAGGATGGAATAAGGCCGTTGGATGGAAAAAAGCGTACGTAAGAGGGTCGGTGATGGAGTCTCAGGCCTTGCATGAGAAGGCGCAATCGCAGCGCTATTGCAACGACGCATCACGATGCTTGGGGCTTCAGCAACAACCTCTGCGGACCTTTCTTTTTCTGTATCCTTTTTTCCATCCGATGGCCTAAGTGGTCCTCTCGCGAAGTAAGCGCATGAGCATGACATTGCATTTTTCCCCGTAGGGTCCGGGCCTTGTGTCCAACCTCGATAGCGTATGTCCTTTTCGCGAGAGGACCACTGAGGTTACGAAATGGGCGTCCTCACGATGGGCCCAATCAGATGATACAGTTCTACCAGAACATCCCCTCGATCCTCTCAGCAAGCTCCCCAACAGACGAAGGCGCAACGATACGAGCCAACTGACGCCCATCAAAATGCGCTGGCGTATTTGGTGCTTCATGAGTGCGAAGCCATATTCCTGGCCCTTCGGGTATGTCCTTGTTGCATTTGTACGGGAGCGCTGCGACCTCACACTTGCGACGAAGCCAACTCTCCAACAACGTTTGCTCACCTACAAAGTCGAATGAATCGAGTTGTTCATGATCAAAGTGTGTCGGTGAGAGCAACCCAACATCCAAACTAGCACGCTCGACCTCCGCATAGAGAGCCTCCCACTCGAAGAGCGCTTGTCCACACATTGTTCTAGAGTCTTCGATAGACTGAGGAGAGACAAGCAACGTCGCAGGTAGCTCGAAAGCACGAAGAAAAGGAAGGACCACGACACTATCCTGCGCAAACCCTCCATCCAATGTAAGCACAAAGGAGATCCCATTGTCGCTGGGCACATCCTCTCCTCGAAGTTGCTTCAAGGCGTCCGACAACGAAATACATCGAAAGTAACGTTGAAGCCACTGCAATTGACCGACGAACACTTCGTACGGGATGTTTGTCGGATGACTCGGATGATTGGCAATGAGCGGGTAGGACAAGATAAACACTGTAGGTTGTGTAGGTGTCACTTGTTTGGGGGCAGGAGCCCACAGTTCCGGAAGTTTTTTATCCCGATAACGATCCATTTGGGAGAGGACTTGTTGGCGCTCTTTACGAAAGAAAGTTTCTGCGAGCAGGTCACGTCGATATGTTTTCGCCTGTTCCGTCTGTTGTGGACTCATCTCTCGATGTCCCTCGGCAAAACGAATGATGCTTTGCGCGTAGACATCGACGCCTCGGATGACCGTCTTTAACAGGAGACTTTCGAGTGTGTCACAAGGCTCGATCTCAAGACGAGATGTCGTAAGGAGTTGTCCAGCATCGACCTTCGCCACTGCACGGTGGATCGTGATCTGGATATCACGCTCATCTTCGAGCAGCTCCCAGTACCCCAGAGCACCTCCTCCACGGAACTTCTCAGCATCTCTTGCGTGAAAATTAAGCGTCCCAAAGGTCGGGGCATCGACGATCGACTCGTGCAAGATCCGACAACCAAACAAAACCCCAAGATCAGGCTGAAGCTCCGTGAGCAGCGCGTGAGTCTCATCCGAATTGAGATCCATCTCATAGCAAGGAATGTCCAAGGCCTGACAGGCATCGACATACGAAAATGGTGTCTCTGTGTCCGATGGCTCAAGAGCTTGCAGCTCCAAAAATTGATAAAACGCTTCTTCACCGTATTTTTTCTTATAACGCTCCAAGCTTTTGGCAGGCGCCGCAGGAGGACGATCAATAAAGAGCCCTTTGATCTCAATGTGTTCGGAAGAGAGTAATTGTTTGCAAAGAGCGATCCGCAACCAACGCATTGGATAGCGGCGTGTCATATTTTCGGAGGCAAATATCACAACGGAAAATGACGACATGGTACAACCTTCCTTCACTTGAGCAAAAATTTGAGTACATTGTTGGCCTGTCCCAGACGTTCGGCCAACACGCGGGCTATATAATGGTGAAATGAACTCGCCAACAGTGGCTGCTCTTTTTCGAGCTGATCGAGGGTTTCTTTTGTTAGGAGGAACAATACGGAGTCTTCGACGGCGATCAAAGTCGCAGAGCGTGGTGCCTGTGTGTACAAACCCATTTCACCGATAATCGCGCCAACACCAAAGCTCCGAATCCTCTCTTGCTGACCAAATGGATTGGAGATCCAGGCAGCGACTTGACCTTTTTCGATAAAGTACAACGCGTCACTCTCTGCGTTCTCCGTGAAAAGGACTTCACCTTCTGCGAACTCTTTGCGAATGAGCACATCGCGGAAATGTTCGACATCTTCCTCCCGAAACATGTCCGCCAGCACCAACGCGAAGGAGTGCTCTTTTGGGGCGGTGTGACTGGCTTCCAGGAGAAGCTGCTCCTCACACCACTCCAAACAATCGTTGAGATGGGTTTTGTCACCCAGCAGCGAGAGTGTGGTGGCCCGCAGCCCCTGTGCGTCCAAAATACGCCCGATATCTTCGGAGACGTTCGCAAAAAGTAGCTGGGTTTCATAGGCAGAAGAAGATTGAATCATCTGACGAAAGCTGGCTGTCGCCGATGAGTCGATCCCCGTAACCGCACGAAAGTCGAGGATCACAAAACGAAGAGGAAGCTTGCGTCCAGTCTCTGTTTCAAACAAATCCCTGTACTGTTCGAGCAAATGATTGGCAGTCCCAAAGAACACAAATCCCTGTAACTTCATCACGTGGATCTGTTGACCTTTCTCGTCCAACACGAGAGTTTCTTCAGGGCGACGTTCTCGATTGCTACGAAGCTCAGCTCCAGAAAGCTCCAACTTGATCACGTTGGTCCGGCTATAATTGACGATAAAGATCGCCATTGCGATGAGCAGCCCAGCACTCACTCCTTCGAGAAACCCCCAGCTCGCGATGAAGACGAGGATCAAGAGCAACAAGAGATAGTCAATCGTGTGAAGACGAGACCAACCTCCCCACAACCACTCTTTCATGAAGGAGAAACCAATAAACAAAAGCAGTCCACCCAACACCTGCACGGGAAAATAATCGAGCAGCGGGATCCCCCACAGCAAAAAGACCCCGCAGACAACAGCGCTCATCACAGCAGTCAATCGGCTACTTGCGCCGATCTTATGGTTGAGCAAACATAAACTGATCGCACAGTAACCGGTCAGTCCTCCAACCCAGCCAGATGCAAAGTTGGCAAGGCCCGTTGACTTCAGCTCCTGATCCAAATCGAGTCGTTCTTCTGTCGCGACCTCAATTGCGACAGCGTTCAACAACACGTCCGTCGCCGCAAATAAGACGACAACGAGAATCGTCGGTGTCTGAGAAGATATCGCCCCCCAAGAGACATGTTGCATCGTCGGAAGCTGCCACAAACTCCCCTTTGGAAAAGGACCCAACAGCCACCGAGCCTGACGAAGTTCGAGATACGATGCCCCCATCCCCCACACGACAAGGTGGAACAAGAGGATCCCTCCCAGTAACAACACAAACAACGACATAAAGTGAGCTTTGTAACGCAACACCAACAACATCACGATGGCATACAATAAAGCAGGGACCCACCTCCAAAGCATTTCCGGCGTCGACAAGGTCGCGAGATTCGCGATGCTCAATTTGTGTCCAGTGAGCACGGAGAACGCACCGACGACGATCAACCAACCCGTCCCAACCTGGAATCCACCGATCACAGGGAAAGGGATAAATCGCGTCAGGTTCCCCATCCGAAAGTAACCTAACAAATACAAGCAGATCCCCGTCACCAGAGACGTCACGACGATGAGCATACAGACTGTTGGCAGCAATTGCACGGCATTCACACTCGCCGATATCGCCGCCGCCGACAAGACCAACACGACCGCGGGCTTGCCTTGTGGAGATGCGACGTTCCCTCGGTAGGAGCTAGAGAGCGCGATCCACAGCCCTAGCACCACAGCCCCCACCAAAAACCAACCGACGCCGTAGGGGACAAACTTCGCGAGCTTACCGCTAAAGATCAAGCTGACAAGCGAGATCGTAAAAATCGTCGTGATGATCCCCGAAATCAAGCCCGCCGAAAGAACCGCAACGATCGGCCCCGCAAGCATATCCTGAAGCAAAGATGAGTGATTTGGAGTGACAGAGGTGGTTTTCGTTTTCATGTGACACAAAGGCAGCAAGCCCCTTGTGGTTCGGCGCTGCGTGTCGAGCCACGAAAGGAAGGATGCCTCTCCTTTCCTTGTGTTTGGATCAATGTGTCGTCTGGGTCAAATAATCAAACAACACACTCTCATGTGACGGTATCTCAATCTCCTCGACAAGATCGGGGATAATCATGGGAACAGGGCGCTCACCAAGTCCTCTTTCAAGCACCCGGTTCATCACCAGACCATACAGAGCCGAACTTTTCCCCACAACACAGCCTGAAACATGCCTGTTCAAAAAGACCGGAAAACAAACATCAGGACTCCAACGCCCTGTCTGATCGAGTTCATCAAGAGACAATTCCCCCTGCCCCAAAGAGAAACGATACACTTTCCCCGCACGATTCTTGCCAACAGCAAAATGCTCGTTCCCTTGTCGTTCGTAGGAGAGTCTGCATCGTGAGTTATCTTCAGGGCATGAGTAATTGAGCGGCAGGTAATCTTCCGGCAATGGCTTGACCACAGGATTGATATCATATCGCCTCAACTCATCGATAGCCTCGTTAAATGCGGCAATACAAGCGTCTCGATGACGAAGCCACTGATTGAGACTCGCCGTTAGACACCCATCTTCTAAAAATGACGAGAGGAAAAACAGAGGAAGTCGCAATCGCAGGTGATCCATCAACAAGCGTGTGATCTTTGCGTTTAATGTTGCGAGGGTCATCTCGGTTTCATCGAGGAAGATCTGCTTGAGGCGTTCAAAGCGAGACGCCACAGCCTGAAAGTTCTCGACCGTTTGACGAAGATATATCTCCAGCTTGCGCATCGCTTCTTGCCGTTGTGCAAACGCGCTCATCACGAAACGCGTCTCCGTATGCTTTGCGGCACGCGGTGCAGCGACCCGGATATTACCAACGGCGTCAGGTAGAGGCCACTGAATCGTCGTAATCGCCTTGTCAGAGCCTGAACGATCCGTATCCGCACCGACAAAAAAAGGCGTCACGCCGGGCTGATGATTGAGCGCGTCCAGGAGGAGCAACTTGCTGACGACAGAGCACCGGTAATCGACGTACAATTGCTGCCCTGCCCACACGAGCTGACGCTTGGGTGTATCCTCGGACGTCTCAAGAGGACGAAGTGTAGAGCAAAGAGTTACAGGCTTCAGCTCCGACAAAAACGTCTCAAGCTCGACAAAGACGCCACGTGTTTGTAAAAAATCGAGATCTTTCGGACTGTGTAAAAGTTGGCTAAGGGCCCTCATCAAACAGACTCCACGACAATGGGTGACGAAGCCAGTAGAGGCTCCCGAATAGCAAGAAGATGTCGATATATATCGATATATTGTGGGATCACTCGCTCCGCGTCGAAGTCACGGGCGTGAAGTGCTGAGAGCCAACGAAGACGCTCACGACCTCGCTGGCAGGACAACAGGCCGACGCCTTGATGGACAGCTTCATCGATGTCATTGGGTCTGTATAAGGCTCCAGTATCGCCATTTTTGACGACTTCAGGGATACCACCGACAGCAGGCGCAAGGACAGGTGTACCACACGCCATTGCTTCGAGCGCGACGAGACTAAAGCTCTCATATTGACTCGCGATCACGACAAGGTCAGCCTCCTGAAAAGCGCCCGTCACGTCGGTACGAAACCCCAGCGCTTTGACTTTATCTCCCACCCCTGCCCGCTTGAGAAAGTCAATCGTACTGTGTAATTCAGGCCCTGTCCCCATCAATTGCAATTGGACATCGGCCTTTAGCTTTTCTTGCAACCCCAGAAAGATCTTCGCGACAACCAGAGGCTGCTTGATCGCTCGGAAATTGGAAGCGTGGAGCACGACAAGAGGTTGGTTTTGAGCACGTCGTAAAGAAGGAAAGAAGCGCTGCACATCGATAAAATTCGGGATCACAATGGGGGGAGTGAGTGTCGGCAGATACATCTGTGAGAGCCTGGCATGTGCATGAGAGACCGTCGTGACAACGTCAGCAGTTCCCAACGCTTCGCCCACTTGCTTGGCCAAAGAAGGTACCTTTGCCAGCTTTGTCACGTCTGTACCATGGAGCGTACCAACAATCTTCGGCCCCACGAAACCAAGGCGCTCTCGCACGCGTTTTGCGATGTCCGCAAAAGGAAGCGCGTAGTGAAAATGTAGCAGCTCGATGCGTTCTTTGCGGATCGCTGCACACAACTTCTGCACAAACACTTCCTGCTCGTCTGCACTCCACTCAGTACGCAAAACAGCATGATCGTATGTGTCGTCAGGTATCGGCAGGAGCGAGCAGAGACGCAGATTGGGATGTCGCATAAGCTGTGTGACAGGCGGTGTTTTCGAAAAGATCCACACCTTGTGGCCCCTCTGGACCAACATCATCGCAAGTTCCGTGGCCACCCGGGCGCTCCCCCCCAGGCTGGAATGGCACATCATTCCGATATTCACTTGTCATCTCCTGAGACGTACAAACGGTGCACAAGCACTTGGATAAATTCGCGGGCCATCTTTGGATAGAGATCGAGCAGAGCGTTGACGGACTCCCTTTTGAGTTCGAGGAGTTGTGTTTGCCTGTGGGCTTTCATCATCGCGGTACGAGGGATGTCACACAAGACGGCAAGTTCTCCGATACATTCGCCTGGCCCTGCACAGTACACGACGCGCCCTTCCTCGTTGACGATATCAATTGCGCCGGCGTAAACGATGTACAAGGAGTCACCTTGATCGCCCTTATGACAGATGATTTCATCTTGCTCGGCCCATCTTTCCGACACCTGCCGTGCGACTGCGCGTAACTCTGTCTCGGATAGAGATTCGAAGATATCGACACTCTGCAAAACCTTCATCCGTTCTCGAATGCGGGCATCTGGGAGCGCCAAGATGTTGGCGAACAAACGCAACGCTCCCGGAACCCCCGCAGGAAGCTGCCGGAAAAATGAATAGGCGTTGTACAAAAATGTCCCCTTCCCATAATGAGCGAGCAACAACCCACCCTCTTTCTGGGATTCTCCGGGGTCTGCGCAAGACATCAATGGCGTGTAGCGAGAGTCCCACTCTCCAAAAAAGTAGAGCCCTCTGTCCGTCACCCAACGTTCAAAATCTTCGCTCGTGATCTGGTTTGGATACTGAAAGAGAAAGTGTTCGGGGTTGAGCAACGTGACCTCGGCGTTCTCGTTGACAACCCGATCCCGTGGCTTCGTGAATGTAAAGGGATACGGCGCGTTCTCTTGATTTTGATATGCGTACCCCTGAAATTCGACGATTAACGTGCCACCATTGAATGTATAATCGAGCAGTCTTTGTCCATACTTCTTGATGGCTTCGCGGACCAGATACCCGTTCTGACCAACGATGATCGCGTCGTACACACTGAGCTCAACTGTCGCGAGCTCTCGATCCGTCAACTTTTCGCATCGGATACCAAAAGCCTCCAAGACATCTGTGATCTTTTGGGTCACTCCTTCGAGGTAAGCGTAACGCAAGCCGGAGACAAAACGGATATCCAGGATAGAGAATTTTATATCAGCCGTCGTCAGGATAAATGTCTCTTCGACACACTTACTCGCCGAGTGCTCAGTCAGCCCAGGCGCCGCCATCCGCACTGGCTCTGCAAATGTCCGATATGTTCGACCTTCACTGTCAAGATGCACCTCAACAGTGTAATCCCCTGGAGATGTCCCCCCTGGAATATGCACATCAAAGGCCACATTCTGACTCTCACCACAGGTTTCAAATTGAACGGGCAGACGCTCTGGAACGACTCTCCAATGAGGAGGAACAACAATGGAAAGTTCGCCCTTTGTCGTTTCATATCTATTATTTTCAACATGAATGTGGAGTCTCTGGACTTGTTCAGAAGATGAACATGCGAGGAGTTCGAGATTTGTGTTGGGTGTAAGAGAGATTGGAGCCACAACTTTGACCGCCAGCTCTCGAAATCCACCGGGGAACGCCTCACGACAGGAGAATGCCTGTTGCATATGTAAATGATGCCCCTTGTATATCACCTCACAGTGGGCGATAACAGGAGCGGGTTCCATCGGACGACCGCTCGGTTCTCCCTCCGGCCACTCGAAGACATTTGGATTCACACGTGGTTTTGACAACCAATAAGGACAACTGAGTTCAGCGTCTTTCGCGACTTGGACATCAAAGGTCTGACGGTTTGAGTTCGAAGAATGACTCTGCACAGCGTCACGCGCTTCGTAATCCCAACCCTCTGGAACCTGTAGGTCAAAGGCGATCTTATTGAGAGGAATGTGTCTATGATTCCACAAGCGCATATCAAGAGTCAGCGCTGCGCCAGGAGTCGTGCGAGGATGGGGTCCAAGAGCTTCGAGTTGTAAGCCGAGGCAATTGATCGTGACAGCCTCCAGCGCCGTCACTTTCTGCTCCAGGTAATAGAGGACGCTACCTTTGGTGTCATCATCCAGGGTCGGGTTGTTGGAGATGAGTTGTTGTGTCGTTTTAAGCGCGATATGAGCATCGAGCAGTGGCATGACTGTGTCGAGAGGATCACTGCTGCGGAAGTTTTCGAGCGCGACCTGAAGAGAGGACTTTGCCAGTGTGAGTTGTTCGGCAATCGCAGCTTTTGTGTCATCTTTAGCGCCTTCACACAAAGTCGCAAGCCCTGTTATCGTAGGATCAAACCCTTCGAAAAAAGTCTCTTCTTTCTCAGGGACGGGGATAAGACTCTTCAGCAAGCTAAAGTAATAGTAAAAATCCCCTGGCTCGGGGAGCCATCCCATCGCTTGTGAGCGGTGCTTGTTATATGCTAACCATGCGCGCTCCTGGTATGTTTTTCCTGAGACAGGATCATACTCACCACAGTTAATACGAACAACGCCCGGCCGTTCTAGTTCTTCTTGATACGCACCAAACAGATGGACCGTCCCGGGCATAATATGTCCGATCTTCATCTCAGAGAGATAGAGCTTGAGAGGTCGCCAACTGTATAGACCTTGTGCTTCAAGTTCTCGAAATTGAGTGGGATCTGCCGCCGCATAAAAAGCTTCTTCTGTGACCTGCCCGACTGTCTCGTGATGTCCGTGTCCATCGATGTGTGTTCCCGTCCATCGTGAGATTACGATATGAGGCTGAGACATGCGAATAGCCCGTACGAGCTCGCGCACCAAGGCTGTTCTCCCCCATCGATCAAAGCCCTCCTGTCCATGTTTGGAGAAACCAAAGTCGACAAAAGGTCCAAAAAGACACTCGCCTCCGTCTTCTTTGCGCGCCTCTTCGCTCTCCCATGTCCGGAAAATACCCAGCCCATCACCTGTATATGGTCCTGCTTTGTTTTGTCCACCTTCACCACGCGTCGCCGACCAATACACCACCCGAACACCAAACTTACGGGTCAGGTAGGAAAGCATGCCTATCTCTTCATCATCGGGGTGAGCACCAATATGCAACACCGTGCCACACATCCCTAATCCCCTCAGTTGATAAAAGAGCTCTTCGCTTTGTTCGATCATTCAAAACAACCTTTCATTGTAAAAACAACAATGCACACTCACCAACAAGCCACTCCACGAGAAATACTCTCAGCTCCCTAGAGTAAATATCTCAGACCTTCAAATGTTTGGGGAGGCGAAAAGTGCATTCAAAGCAACCTCCACAAAGACAGACGTGACTCTGTGCTTTTTAAAGCTTCAAAAAGCACAGAATTACCGCATCTATCGGCACCTCACTAAAGTGTTCACGCGCAGAGCATACAACAAGAAAATCCCACCGTCAACAATCATTTGCCAGAAAAACGAACAACAAAAACACACCGGTCTGATCTCTATTTGAGTTGACAAAGCAACCTGGGAGAGTTGGACTCAACCCCGATTTTCAACAAGAGTGAGGGCTTGCCTTTGACACTCTTGCATCCATGCAGTTGAACCGTCATCTCTCTGTATATCAGGGGAGAGAGTGTCCGGAGAACGTCTCCTCAAGATGAACATCCAGACCAAAGTGGCCAAGCACCAGCTGGAGCTGCTCGCGAGAGACCTTCAGAGAAGAAGTTAGATCATCTCCTTAACACTTACACCGTCTTCACACTTTTTACATTTTGTGAACGGCTTCGACATACTTTCTTCAAAGACCTCTTGTAGATTGGGAAGTGTAGTCAGCAGAGAGAACACAACACTCTCAAACGCAACCACAACCTGTTCATTCCATATGATGAGCATTCCATAAGGAGAAGTTGTTATGGAAACAATGAGAAACACCGTTCAATCTAAAAAAGGAAAACTCATTCTCGGAGGGCTTGCATTCCTCATGCTGTTAGGTCTCGGCGCAAGCGCAGTGGCCAAGCGGATGCACCGACACGGTTGGCTGATGAAACGAATCGCCAAAAAGCTCGATCTCTCCCAAGACCAAAAAGCGAGGTTGCGCATCATCTTCAAGAACGCTCGCAAAGACGTCGTGCAGAACAAAGCTCAAATGAAGGGCATCAAAGACAGCCTCAAGAAGTTGATGGCAGAAGAGAACCCCAGCAAGACAAAGCTCGATGAATTGGTCGCCAAAGGCTTCGATACAGCGAAGAAGATCGCGCTCTCCAAGACCACATACCTCTTGCAAGCCAGAGATGTCCTGACACCTGTCCAGCGCACAAAAATCAAGAACTTCATGAAGCGCATCAAGAAGTTCCGCAAAAAACGTGGGCGAAAATTCAACAAGATGTGGAATGACCCCAATTTTGTCCCGAGCTTCCTCAAATAGAGGACTCGTTCCATCCACCAAAGCTCCCGGCCTCACCTTCCCCTTCACACCACGCAAGAATACAAAGACTTTCCACGCTCAAGATTGCTGCTCAAGATGTCTCACAGAGTCATGTTGGGCTCGTTCTTTTTGAAGCGCTACAAGTTTCTGAAGATACTGTACCCACTTCGTGTGATTCTCTGTCCAAAATTGTGGTGCAAGACGATACGCCAAATTAAATTTACCAAGGGCACGCGCAGGGTCTGTTTTGGAGAGGTGTTGCCCTTCGCGACAAAGCCCGATAAAACGAACCTTTCGCTGTTTCTCCTTCGCCTCGCGCAGCGTCGTCATCTGCCGCATAATCTCTTTGGGGAAAAACTCGGGATCAAGCGCGTAGGAAGCTTCAAATTTGTTTAACGCTTGTTCTGGCGCGTACTCTAGCAACTCAAGCCCCTGCTTATACAACAACGCCGCAGCCACACGACGAGAAAGCTCAGCCTCTTCATCTACCACATCTCTGTGGTAAAGATGCATCGCTTCGTAACAGGCAAGCGCATCCTGGATCTTCCCTGCTCCCAAATACATCTTGGCCTTCTCGACGAGTAAGGCCAATGAATCGTCTCCAGCCTCCTTCTCCAGGACCACGACAGCTTCTTGTCCAACGTAAGTCTCCTCTTCTTCGTCAGATTCAAACACTTCATAGTCAGCTGTCGTGCTATCATCTTCGACAATCTCTTCGAGCTCTTCCACGTCCTCTTCGGTCGAACGCAAGAATGTCTCCAACGTGAAGACACCCGCGTCAACACGGGTCACACACACCACATCGCCGACTTCGAGCTCCGGAAAAGAGGCAAACAACTTCTTCAACCCTTTCAACCTGTTCGACTTCCGAGAGAGTGCCCCTTCAAACGACCCATGCTCACATTCGACGACAATCGGTCCAGGCTCTTGTTCGGGAAAAACGCGCTCTTTCAAAGAGCCAAAAGACAGGACACCATTTTTGCGCCAAGAAGGAATGCCGTTTGAGGAAGCAATGGCTGGTTTGAGTGTGAAAAAGACACTCTCTCCCATCAATGTGAGAAAGGAATTACCGTGGAGACGGTGCATCGCGAGCTTTTCGTCATCTGACGCGAGACGACCGTCTCCAGAGCGAACCTGCACCATCAAACCAGTGGCTTTCTTCATCCGATTGCGGACCTTTTTGATTCGGTTGCGACCGTGAAAAGATAACTCCATGGGGACAGGCTCTTGCACACGTAAGTCTTCGACAAAAGCACTTGGTGAAGCGACCACTTCAGTCTCTGGGTCCATCATATCGAACCAGATACCATGCTCAATCGCAAACTCACGCACAAAACGCGAGACCTTCATGCGCTCTTGTGCTCCCTCTCCTTCGAGCGCATCTGGTGCTTCAGCGTGAATCTCCTCTGCGGCCTCCACCGTTTTCAAGTCCTCTTCCGTACTCTCTTCCTCGTCATCTTCAGACTCGTCGGACTCATCTTCATCTTCGGACTCATCTTCATCTTCAACTACCAGCTCGTCCTCTGATGAAACATCTGCCAGCGTTTCCACAACAACCTCCTCTTGGATGGGTGGAAAATCGACATCGAAATCTGGGGCAACAGTATCGAGAATATCGAGCTTTGTTCCTGCTTCACCGTCTTGTGGAAACACATCAAAGGTGAAAATATTGTTCCCATGATGTGTCAAACAAACAACATCCCCGGCTTCCAATGTGGGATGCGCTCCAAAAAGTTCGGAGAGGTTCGCAAAGCGCGTCTTTGATCGATAGATCTTTGCGTGAAAGTGCCCTTCTGAAGACTGGATAAAGATCGGAGCATCTTCTCCCTCCAAGAGCCAAGAGAAGTGCTTCCCAAAACTAAGATAACCATTCCTCTTCCATATAGGGTCTTTTCCTTTACGTGGAGGTTTGAGCCAAAAGAAAACCATCTCGCCCATTCCAGAGAGCCACTTGCCTCCAGTGATATAATTTTGTGCGAGTCTCGCATTCTCCTCAGCAGGTTGTCCTTCAGGATCAAGGATGCACAGCTTAAGCCCTGTCAACTTTTCAAGAGACTTCTTTACTTTGGCGACACGGTTGACACCATGTGGCTTAAACTCCCCCTCTTGGGGCAGCTTTGCCCGACATTCAGACAGTGTAAGAGAGGGTATCGCGGGCGTATCAGTCTCTGGGTCACGTGGCTGAACCCAAATACCGTACTCAATCGCGATATACTTTACAAATCGATCAACAGTCAAAGAGTCCGGTATAAACGGCACAAACTCAGAGGAGCTGTCTTCCCCTTCTTTCTGCTTTTGCTCCATCGTCGGCAGCTCCCACTCGGAGAACCAATAATGTACCTCGTCATCTGTTAGGAACTTCGGATCAGCGTTGAGGATTTGCGAAGGTGTCAGCCACGGGAGCCTTCGACATCCATCCAGAGTGTAATCTTTTGGATATACCTCGCTAACAGCCCCCCAAAGAACGTGGATATGGAAGCGTTGGGGTGTTTGCGTCGACATCCAGGCCTGGATCCTGAGCGCAACCTGTCTGCGGGCTTTGTGCTCACGTAACCAATCATCGATAAGCTGCTGAAAGTCATCAAGGGCGACACCAAACCCACGAGCAACAGTCCACAACATGTCCTCTTCAGTCTCTTCGAGGAGCTTGTCATCGAACGCTTGCTCAAGTAATAACCGAAGAGGTTCGGAGATCCTAACACTTGACGTATCAGGCTTCAAAGAGTGCAAAATCTCTTCGAGCACGTTCGCGACCTCTTCGGCTGATGCAGGACGCTGTGCAGGTTGTGGCCGAACACATCTCAGCAAGAGTTGATACAGCTGCATATTGTCTTCGAGCGGATCGGGGAACAGTTGTTGAGGAGGTTCAAAGCTCAAAAGTCGATAAAGCGTCTTGCCAAAGGCAAAGATATCGCTTTTTGGACCGGGTTCTCCGTATTCGATCATCCCTCTTTGTTCAGGAGGAGAGTAATCAAGTGTTCCGAAGACATTACGTGAAAAGAGGCTCATACCGCTCGCGCTATGGCTTTGCTTCGCGGCCTCCATCCGCAAGGAGACGCCTGCGCGGGCCAAACCAAAGTCGATAATCTTGAAGTGAAGTTTGCCTTCTTCGTCACGACGTAAGAGTAAGTTAGAGGGTTTGAGATCGAGGTGGTAGATATGTTTTTGATGTGCCTTATGGAGCGCACGGGCAACCTGCACCCCCAGGCCAATCCCCTCGGAGAGTTCCAGAGCACCATACTTTACAAGGAAGTCCTCGCCGTCGATCGCATCCGCGATGTACTCCATAATAATATACGGACGCTCATTGGTCTGGTTGTTTGCGTAGTCGATGTGCAAGGGGCGAGGGATAAACTCACCTTTCACGTCGACATTCCTCATAATAAACGCTTCGTTGAAGACCTCTTTGAGCGAACCTTTTTTGGGGTTCCAAAAAGTCTTGATGACAACGAGTTCGTCGAGAAAAACATCTCGACACAAGAAGGCACATCCCATCCCACCAGCACCTAATATCTTCAAAGGATGGTATTTTTCGGCATTAAACAGCATGTAGTTGGCTGGATCGAGTTGCATCGACTCTTTAAGCGCCTTCAACGCATCTTCGTAGGCTCCCTGTCGAAGCTCGACCTGAAAAAGATTGTATGAAGCGAGCGCCAAGTACTTATCGTCACCGTGTTCTTTTGCGCTCATATACGCACGATCAAAATACTTCTTGGCCCACGCAAGCTCTCCCGTTGAAGACAGCGCGCTACCAATTTGGATCGCCAGATGACTGAACTCCTTTGTCGAAGTTGGCGTCTTCTCGAGACGTTCAGCGGCCTGCCTGATCAGCTCCACGTTGGTGTTGGTGTGAATGGTGAATTCGTGTCGGATCGAGACTTGCGAGCCCAACCCCATGTGGTTCATCATCGCCTGCACTTGTTTGATCAGGGTTTTGACATCACCCCCAATCTCACCAAGAAGTATTTTGATCTCCTTTTCAAGAATCAAGAGCGCCTTGTCGAGTTTCGCATCAAGCTCCGAGATATGCGAGGCGACCATCCCACACCACTCACCAAACTCCCCTCGAAAGGTGTCGAGCTTTTGACCAAACATCTCCCATTGTTGCTGGGCTTGTTGGAGCTGCGTAGAGAGAGCTTGTAGCTCTTCCTGATAGGCTTCTTGTTTTGCCTGTAGCAGATCACGTTGTTGCTGCATCATATGGATGAACATCGCATCCGTCTCTTGCGTAAGACGTCGCTGGAGCTTTCCGATTTGATCATTCACCTCGGCGAGTTGGGACTCGATTGCCGCTGAAGACACTTGCCGTGCTGTCTCCACATCGCGAATATCACTCCTGAGACCAGATTGCTGGAGAGTGTTCAACATCACCTCCACTTTGGGCTCTCGCCTAAGCTCCTCCTGAAAAAAGAAGAAAACCATCTGCAAGAGTAGGCCTTCATAAGCTAAAAACTTAAACTGTGTGTTATCCTTGATCTCATTTTGAATAGATGACAAGAGGATTCTTCCGAGTTCCTCGGAATCCTCTGTATTTGTGAGCATATCACGAAGTTTGGGTTCATCGAATTGTCCGAGAGGAAAGAGTTCTTCAGCGCGTTTTGCAGCTTGTCGATAAGTCTTGATCGCTTGTTTACAAAATGTCTTCTTATCGACTTCTTCAAGGAGACCCTCGCGCTCACAAAAAGTTGTAAAGTAGCGCGTTTGGATAAGTTGATCGGCTTCTTTTGTCACCCTCGAATCAAATGTCGTCCAGGCTGTCTTGTAAAAAGTTGGAGGCGCAAGAGCCGCTGCGATCACCATCATGCTTTTGTGGTAGGAGCGCTGAAAGGATTGCCCAAGAGCATGACTTGATTGGTAAAAATGGTCATGGAGAAGTCTAAAGATGTTCTCATCTTTGCCTCCCCCTAGCTTAAATTGGGGAATTTGAAGCGCAACCTGTAAACCTGCCTCCAAAAACTTTCCGAGCATGTAAGCACCTCCAGATGGGGATGTCCGAGTACCTCAGGACAATGCATTTCCTCTATTGTATACGAGCGGATTTGACAAGGTAACATAAGAAATTTTCCCCTGTCAAGTCGTACAACATGAGAAAATGATGGAGGGAAACAATTAGGCTGTCGGATAGAAAAAAGAAGGTCGGAAAAGAATCCAAGCGACACCGAACACCATTGATGTGGTGTGGCTATTTTTTATTGTAGTGCATTTTGATATGGACAGTCACAGCTCGACGCTTGAGTCGAAATCCAGCATCCTTAAAAGAAGGTGGACCAAAAACAGCACGGATGTTCTTCGAGACAGCAAAACCTTCCTCTGGAATCCCGAGCACATTTGCCTCAAGGCGAAAGTTCTTATTGGCGTCATGAACAATCGACAAAGCATACGTCCCGTAAGGCAGCTTCTTGAATTCATAATAACCTTTGCGCTTCTTAATCGGCACAAACGCCTGACGTAAGGCTTTCTTGTGACGAGCTGGGAACCACTTCTTTCTCGACTTGTCAAAGAGCAAGATCAACAACTGTCCCTTGTTACTTCGGAGCTGACTCACCTCAATTTTGATCTTCCCAAAACCCTTCCTGGAAGAACGACGCTTCTTCGCGTCGACAGCACCACCCAATAGACACAGCAGACACAAAACCAACCATACACTCCTCATCGACACACTCCTGTTCATATCATCCTCCTCACAACACGGAACCGGATTTTGGGATTGACACTCCTTTAACTTGCACTCTCCCACCACAAATGGCAAGGGGCTTTTGACACCAAATGTATTCCATATTCGACAAAGCCTTCCCCTCGTCTTTACCTCAACCCATCCAATACGCACAAGGCGACAGATTGCCTTGTGCTCCAAAATAAGGCATACACACTACAAGTGTTTTGTGTACACAGTCACAAACACAGCAGCCATATCTGGAACAAACAGGACCCTGACGCTCATAACCATGAAACGACACGCTCCCCATACACAACCACCTCCCCCACGACGAAAACCTCCCTTTGTCCCTCCATCACGTTACCGCTACAAAGAATCTTTCCCCACATGGTGGCTCTGGCCAGGCCTCGCAGGTCTTGTCCTGATGTTTCTTGGTGCGTGGTTGTTTCTACGAAAGCAAAAGCGACGCAAACAACATGACCTGCATCTTCTCGTCAACAAAGCCAAAACACACTACGACACACTCCGGCAAGACAACAACACAAGTGATGAACAGCTCCACCAAGCCGAACACCACGCAAGAGAGATAGAGAAAATCCTCTCTCATTTATCCTCTCCACAGCACATCTCCGAAGCACAACGCACACAGCTCAACGAACACACACAAGCTCTCGAAGAGATCGCAAAAGCAGGCAATTCAAAAGAGTGATTGTTGGGTGGGTACAGTCTTCAATTCATCTTCGACGGGGAGAACGCAATCAGGCTGGTTGTACCGGGGCGTGTTCATTTTGGAAGAAACAGGATGAACATCCATTTGGTCTTCGGGAAAAGGCTGCAAGAATGATTTGAGCGCCATCACATCGCGAAATCCAGGATCAAGCCAGGGGAGATGATGCTCTGGAGGTAGGATCACAGGCATCCTGTCGTGGACATCCGCGACGAGCGGGTTGGGTGTCGTCGTCAGGATTGTAAATGTATCGAGCGTACCACCACGGGGAGGAAACCATCGCTCCCAAAGCCCTGCCATTGCAAAGAATCGCTTGGAACGCATGTGAAAGAGACGCGGCTGTTTGTGGCGACCGCGTTTTTTCCACTCGTAAAATCCATCGGCGATCACCAAACAACGTCTCTGCAAAAAAGCCTGACGAAAACTCTTCTTATCCATCACTGACTCGGAGCGGGCGTTGATCATCTTGTGTCCTATGGATGGATCTTTGGCCCAAGGGGGGATCAACCCCCACTGAAAACAAGTCAACAACGTCTCCCCTTCAGGCCGCAGAAGCACAGGCACACTCTGTGCAGGCGCAACGTTCCAAGTTGGGTGCGCGTCAAACAACACTTTATCTACCTGAAACGAAGCAACAATGTCCTTGCTGCTTCCAGTCATGATAAATCGACCACACACGAAATGCCTCCAAGTCTTCGAAGAAATAAGAACGCAACTGAACACTTCAACTATATACCAGAGATCTCACACAAATCACAAAGACAACAAGGCTACTAGAAAAAGTCCGAAAAAAAAGCAAGATGAATGGAGTTGGATTTGCTTTCTCGTTTGTATAGTGATTTTCGCTGAAGGGAGATAAGACCATGCAGCAAAAATGGATAGACTACCATTGCGCCAGGTGCGGAGAAAAGAGCGCAAGTATTTCTTTTGAACAAGTGGGAGAAACGTACGGAATGTCTCATCGAGACTCTCCTGTCGGGGATGGATGGGAAGCGCTCTCAAAAGAGAACTTCGAGAAAATGTACGCGATGCGCGACGATCCAGAGGCACTCATCCGCCAATTAAAGACGCCACAGGGGAACAAGTTCTTTTGTGATCATTGCCAACTACCCTATTGCAAAAAATGCTGGCGTATTCAGGTGATATATGCAGATGATCACCCCTGCTGGTACGAAAAACAACTGGGGACTTGTCCACAAGGACACACTGTCAAACTGGATGACTGAATCCCCACCCATTTTTCCAAGAAAAATCGCCATCGCGCTCAACAAAATTGTAATCATTCCGTATAAGAAACAAATAGCTGACGACATCTTCGCGGTCAACAAAGAGAGAAGATGTTGAACCCTTTTTTGGGATGGTTTCTCAAAAGGATGATCACCTCGCCAAAAGCAGTGTGATCGTGGATCAAACCCTAGAGCAGGGTTTTCTTTTACCATATGGATCGCCTGTGGTATGATCCTCTTGACATATCCTATGAAGTCATTATTGACTCCACCTACTGGCTGTAAGATATGTCTGTACAACAGATGAGGAACGAATCTTTGAACAACGCGAGCGAAATCACTGGCAATGTGGAAAATGCAGAGCCAACACTTGAAAAAATAGGTCTGATAGGTGACGTACATGGAGAAGACAAACGCCTGGAGAGAGCCTTAAAGTGTCTGGCAGAGCAGGATGTCGACGACATCCTTTGTACAGGAGACATTGTAGACGGGACTGGCTCAGTCGACCGGTGCTTTGAGCTACTGGAACAATATCAAGTATACACCGTCCGAGGGAATCACGATCGATGGTATCTCGAAAACAGAATGAGGGATCTTCCTAACGCCACACTCGGGCTGCAACCTCACTCCAAACAGTATTTGGACGAGATGAAACCCACACTGACATTCGACACCCAACGAGGAAGTCTGCTCCTGTGTCACGGCATTGGCGAGAATGACATGGCGCTCCTCAAACCCGACGACATTGGCTACGCGCTCAACTCCAACATTGATCTAGAGCAGTTGCTCGCTTCACGTAAATACGGTTTGATCGTCGGTGGACACACACATCTTCCGATGGTGCGAAACTTTGGTGTGACACTGTTTATCAATCCAGGTTGCCTTTGCTCAACAAAATCCAGTGCTTTTAGTGTGCTCGATCTCACCAACAACTCCATCACCAACTTCTCCTTTGAAGGAGAGGACACGTTGACATCCTTCACCAGAGATCTCGACCTCTCGCTCATCTGAGCTTCCCCCAACGCTTCGAAAATGGCCAGCTCAGTGCCACCCAAAGTACCCACTGCGTGCGAAAGTTCCCAAAAAAAGCCCCCTAAAGACACCCCCTCCTATCCCCAAAAAGGCTGCTTGCGCCAACCCCTGTCTACACATCCAATGAATGAGTTGATCCTGGCATGGTTCTCGCTTTTCTCCAGGAGCGTACCAGGCTCGTTTGCAACACAGTGATGCACTGTCGAGATCATGAGAAGAAAGTCCCCATAGAACGCAAACGGCTGATACCAAAAGGAGAAAACGATGAACATCCTCTACGGAATCGTCGGTGAAGGTCTTGGACACGCGACACGAAGTGGTGTCCTTATCGAGTACCTCTTGCAACAAGGCCACCATGTGCGCATCGTCGCGTCAGGGAAGGCACTTCCATATACGACAAAACGTTTGGCATCCCATCCAAACGTACAAATAGAAGAGATCTTTGGGCTTCATTTTGCCTTCGATGACAACAAAGTGAATATGCCCAAGACACTCTGGAGCAACATCAGCCAAGCTCCACAAGGACTGACCAAAAACATCCGCCTCTACTACAAAATGCGTGACGAAGGCTATCGTCCCGACCTCGTGCTCAGTGACTTCGAGAGTTGGACACAACTTTACGCGCTCAACCACCGCCTGCCGTTGATCAGCTTTGACAACCAACAAGCGCTCACACGGTGCAAACATGAAGGCGATATATTCAAACAAAAAGGCCTGTCATACCACCTCACCCAGATGGCCGTCAAAGGGAAGATGCCGAACGCATATCACTACCTCGTGACGAGCTTCTTCTTTCCGCCTGTCAAACAACCAAGGACGACGCTGCTGCCACCTATCCTGCGTCCCCACGTGCTTGACGCCAAACGAGAACCACAGGATCATATCCTCGTGTACCAATCTGCCGCCAAAAACCCTTCGTTCCTCGAAGCGTTGCAAAAGCTCCCGTATACCTTCAAGATTTACGGCGCAGGCGAAGAAGGCGTCCACGGAAATATTCAATTTTGTGGGTTCTCGGAGACAGGTTTCATCGATGACTTACGAACCGCCAAGGCTGTCGTGGCCAACAGTGGTTTCTCGCTGCTCGGCGAAGCTGTCCACTTACGCGTGCCGATCCTCGCAGTTCCCATCAAGAGTCAGTACGAGCAGGTCCTCAATGCCCACTATGTCAAAGAGTTAGGGTATGGAGACTGGACCTACGAGTTGACGCCCGAACATATCGAAGCGTTCTTACGCAAGACGCCGCAGTATGACTGGGCGTTGTCGAGGTACCGTCCTCAAGGAAACAACATGCTTTACAGTTGTATCGATGAGCTTTTGCACAACATCTCCTTGAATGAGCCTGCACCCTCTCGTCTTCATTCACCAGCGATGGGGAAATACTACGCGCCCCCACTCCCCGAAGAAAACATCTCCCTTATCTACACATAACACACACCTCTCAGCCTCTCTTCCTTCGCAAACAACTTGCAAGATCCTTCAAAACTCTTTACGTTTTTTGGCCGACAACCCATCCATTGAATGGGTTGTCTCCAATGTACCAACATTTCAACCTCGTGCGACACGAGACATCCTCACGGAAGAGAGAACGTCATGTTGTTGAGAAACTATCTGCTCTCCTTGCTCGGTGGCCTCACTTTGTGCTGCATAACAGGCGGAGCGCAGGCCCACGCAAAAGACGCCCCACCCAAGACAAAGCAACGCACAAAAACAAGGCAACAGAAGAAACCATCCCCCTCGACAAAGAGAGCGAAAGAACCAAAGGAAGCTCTCTACTGTAGACGTGTATGTTCACAAGTCAGAAGGTGTTACAACAGCACCCGCTGCTACACAAAAAAGTACTGCAATACGTACAAACAATGTTTTCGTGAACAGCTCTGTGTGCAAAAATACGGTGAGACAAATTGCACGTACAAACCCAAGTGTACGACCAAAAAGCGCTGCACCTTTCGCCGATACTGTTACCCCATCAACCGATGTGTATACGAATCAGTCTGCGCACGACGTTGTGAATACTGAGCCCACAAAGGAGCAGAGATGCCAGTGAACACATTTAGAATGATTGGTTTAGTCGCTTGTGCTGTAGGCTCATTCATGTTGTTTGGTGCACAAAGTGACATCTCCCAAACAGGTAGCTTTGTGTTCTTCTTGATCGGTGCGTTGTTTTTCATCAGCGCCGAGCAAATCCTCGCAACACGCGAACAAACTGAAGCGCTCAAAAAACTCGCCCAACTGATGCAAGAGAATAACCAGCCTTAGCCGAATCAACGAACCCTCTACCTACAAACAAGGAGCCAGGATGTCGACATTGGTAAATCGACGGGATCTAGCATTCCTACTTTACGATTGGTTACATATCGAATCGCTGTGTGAGCAACCCCTCTTCAAAGAGCACGATCGAGAGACCTTCGACATGATCCTCGACATGGCCGAGCGTCTCGCTGAAGAGAAGTTCTTCCCTCACGCCCAAAAAGTCGACGAAAAAGAACCTCACTTTGACGGCGAGAAGGTCCACATCATCCCGGAAGTCAAAGAAGCGCTCGATGCACACGCAGAGGCCGGATTTTTGGGAATGTCCTTTGACGCAGAGTGGGGCGGTATGCAGCTCCCCTACACCATCTCACAGGCTTGCAATGGCATCTTCTACGCCGCCAACGTCTCCACAGCAGGCTACCCTATGCTCACTATGGGCGCAGCCAATCTGCTCGCTCACCACGGCACTGAGCAACAAAAAAGCACGTACATGTTGCCCATGATTGAAGGCCGATTCTACGGCACGATGTGCCTCTCCGAACCACAAGCAGGTTCATCCCTCTCCGACCTGCGCACAAAAGCCACCCCACACGAAGATGGAACATATCGTGTCGTCGGAAACAAAATGTGGATCTCTGGTGGTGAACACGACCTGAGTGAAAACATCATCCACCTCGTCCTCGCAAGGCTTCCAGGTGCACCGGCAGGTGTGAAAGGGATCTCCTTGTTCATCGTCCCCAAATACCTGCTCAACAAGGACGGCTCCCTTGGACAACGTAACGATGTCCAACTCGCAGGAATCAACCACAAGATGGGGTATCGAGGTACGATCAACACGGTCCTCAACTTTGGTGAAGAAGAGCGCTGTGTAGGCTACCTTGTCGGCGAGCCTCACCACGGTTTGCGGTATATGTTCCACATGATGAACGAAGCCCGAATCGCAGTTGGCCTTGGGGCGTCGATGCTTGGCTATACGGGATTTTTGCACTCCCTGGCGTACGCTCGACAACGCCCACAAGGGAGACATCCAGGCGCAAAAGACCCCACCCAGCCTCCTGTCCCAATCATCGAACACGCTGACGTCAAACGCATGCTGCTCGCACAAAAAGCATACGCAGAAGGTGCGCTCGCGCTCTGTCTGTATTGCGCCAAACTCTTTGACCAACAACGGACAGCCCCACAAGAAGAACAAGCTGAGCTTGGATTGTTGCTCGATCTGCTGACACCTATCGCGAAGGCCTGGCCTTCGGAGTATTGCCTGGAGGCCAACAAGCTCGCGATCCAGGTGCTCGGAGGGTATGGGTACACAAGAGAATACCACGTAGAGCGATTTTACAGAGACAACAGACTCAACCCAATCCATGAAGGGACCAACGGTATCCAGGCGCTCGATCTCCTCGGTCGCAAAGTGACGATGAAGCAAGGCGCAGCGCTTCAAGCATTACAAGCACGCGTCGAAGCCACGCTGGCGCAAGCGTCCAACATCCCAGCTCTCGAAGAATTCGTCACCAGCCTCAAAGAAGCACTTGGTGATGTCGTCCAGACGACGATGGTCCTGATGCAGACGGCGATGAAGGGTGAGATCGATTTGTACCTAGCCAACGCAAGTGTGTATCTCAATTTGTTTGGGCACACAGTCCTCGCCTGGATCTGGCTAGAACAGGCGGTCGCTTTACAGCGCCTGGATGACACAGACGCGACATACAAAGAAGGCAAGATGCGCGCGTGTCAGTATTTTTACAGATGGGAGCTACCCCACACAAAAACATGGGCCAAGCTGCTACAATCCCTCGATGAGACCTGCCTGAAGATGCCAACAGAGAGTTTCTGACACTCGCTCAATCTCCCCCATAAAAACAGTCTTTTCACATATCCACGCGAAAAAAAGCGCCTTCGTGCGAGAACTTTTCGTTCACGATGGTTTCTATTCAAGTTGGTGTGATGTTGGATGTTGAAAATGTGTATCAATTTATTTTGATAAATTTTTCGGCCCCAAGAGACTTGTATGTACGGTCAATGAGACAAAGATTGCAAGGTCTGCACAACCTGGATCAAAAGCCATTCATATTTTTTTGGAACCCAAAGTGGGTTTGTTTGACAAATAACATGAGATGGCTATCGAACGAGCATGAGAGAACAGCATGACAGAGACATACTGGAGCGATGAAAAAGAGCTCGTAGAGAGGGCCAAAGGTGGTGATTTCGAAGCGTCAAAGATGCTCGTCGATACATACGCCCCGATGGTCTACAAGTATTTTCGAGGCATGGGTCTTGCGACCGATGTTGTCGAAGATCTCGTCAGTGAAACGTTCGCCTCAGCGTTCGACTCTTTGCCCAAATTTCGTGGAGATTCATCTTTCAAAACGTGGATCTTCGGGATCGCTCACAACATGCGTTGCCGTCACTTTGGAGAGAAAAAGCGCAGCTTGTTGACACTCTCCAAGACGTTTGTGGAAAAATTCAAGGGTTTTTACACACGCAATGCTCCCTCCAATCCGGAAGCTGAGATGATCCTCGAAGAACAAAAACACCTCCTTCATCAGGCCATGCAAAGTTTACCTGTTGAGTTTCGGGAGGTCCTTGTACTGCGCTTTTTGGAAGAACTCTCCATGGATGAAACGGCTGAGATCCTGCAGCTCGCAACTGGAACTGTCAAATCGAGAACCTACCGCGCGAAAGCCATGCTCAAAGAAAAACTGGAACGGCTCCAAAAGACCAAACAACCGAAACGAAACAACTACGCGACACATGCAGAGAACGCGCAGGAGTTTCCAGCGACATCGGAGCCGACTCAACAGCATATTCACCCTATGAGTGAACAAGCTTTGGCATACAACCGCTCGTATAGGAACGAAGACCGTGTCAGCTGAACAACAACCATCACCTCACCAGATCCCCCTGGATACTGCCCTGGAGCAGCACTTCCAGGAGCTTGGACGCGAAGAGCCTCCTCGTGAGCTGATGGAGCACCTGTATGCACAGATGCTCCACAAACAACAGCAACAACAAGAACAGCGCTTCCGTCCCGTGCGAACATCCCCAACACTATGGCAACAAATCAAACAAAATCACTTCGCAGAGCTGTCGACGATCGGCGCCGCTGTGATGATCTTCTTTATGATGCAGTTGCCTGGCTCCAACACTCACCCTTCCCCACAAACAGACGCTGGTACAAAGCCAAACGTCCACGCGAAAGTGACACCGACTCCACGCAAACATTCCGTCATCAAACGATTCGGTGCCGCCAAGCTCCCTCCACACACACCGACAAAAAAGGCACCCACCAAACGCAAAGCGCCCAAGCAAAAGGCAACAACAGAAGGTAGCAAGTACGCCCACGTCCGCAGTGAGAGAAAACACCAGGCCAAAGCCTTGAAGACATCAGGTCTCCACCAGCTCGGCCTGCGAAAGAGCAAGACACCACAACAACCCAAACATATCTCTCACCGCCCTCAACTCAAAATCAACGATCTCGCGATCCAACCGCTCCAGCCAGAAAAACACCAACAAGCGCTTCGAGAGCATAACGCACGTCACCTCCGCGCGAGTATCCAGCGTTGCATTGAAAACGCCAAGTACCGCCAACCCGACCTGCACGGAAAAATGACCATCTCCATCAAAGTCGGACAGAGCGGCACACATAACCAATTCAAATTTATCGAAAACACCATCCAAGATAGCAGACTGAAGGGTTGTATCTCCCGCTCCATCAAACACCACCATTACCCCAAACGTTTCGTCGACCTCACAGACCGTATGACAGTCCTCGTCGTCGCCTCACAAGAAGGCCGAGACTAACTGCTCACATATTGTCCTTCCAAAGCTCCTTCCACATCCGAAGCCCTGCATATCCCCGTCCATAGTAATGTGGCATCACACCCAACTCTTCGTACCCCGACCCCAGGTAAAAGAAACGCGCGCCATGATTGTCCAACACAACCTCAAGATGAACGCTCGATATACCAGCGTTTAAGGCACATGTCTCCAGCCACTGCAAGAGCTGTCGCCCAACCCCCTGACGACGTTCACTTGGCGTAACTGCGAGCAACAACAGGTGCGCCTCCTCATCGTGAAAGAGCATCGCCGCAAAGCCCACGATCCTGTTTCGCCTTTGTGCCACGATCACCATGCTGTTAGGTGAACGCATGTGTCCCAGAATACGCCTCTCTCCCCAACGCTGTGAGGTGCCTCTTTGAGAGACAGCGCTCTCGATCAACGCTGATGTCATCGACGCCAACACACGAGCATCTTCTCGGCGTGCATATCGAATCGTCAGTAAATCTCTTCCAAACATCATATGTTCCTCAAAAAGGTACGATAGCTTCATCGTCGCAACGACGCCTCCCCCCTGTCAAGTCCACAAAAGAACAACAGACGCGAAAAAGAACGGCCAAAAAGATCCCCAATGCCATTTGATTTGTGGGATGACTGCGATTACCTTCTACGTGGAAAAACGTCAAAACACCCCCACCCAAACCAAAGGAATCCACATGAGCAATGCACTCTTTTCCGAATATACACTTGGTTCTCTGACTCTCCCAAATAGAATCATCATGGCTCCAATGACGCGATGCCGAGCGATCGGAAATGTCCCCAATGAGTTGATGGCTGAGTACTATGCGATGAGAGCAGATGCAGGGTTGTTGATCACAGAAGGTACAGCCCCCTGTCCAAATGGACTTGGCTATGCGAGGATTCCGGGGATTTACACAGACGAGCAGATCGAAGGTTGGAAAAAAGTCACAGACACCGTACACCAACGAGGAGGCAGGATCTTCATGCAGCTCTTGCACACAGGGCGTGTTGGGCACCCACTCAATATGCCTAAAGGTGCAAGAATTGTCGCCCCTTCAGCGATCACAGCGCCTGGTGAGATGTTCACAGATCAAGAGGGTCCACAACCCCACCCCATCCCCACAGAGATGAGCATTGACGACATCCAAGAGGCCAAACATTCATTTGTACAAGCCGCAAAGAACGCGATCACTGCAGGTTGTGATGGTATCGAAATCCACGGCGCAAATGGGTATCTTGTCGATCAATTTATCAACCCTGGCTCCAACAAACGCACGGATATATACGGTGGCTCCATTGAAAATCGTTGTCGTTTTGCCCTCGAAGTCGCCGAAGCTATCGCAAAAGAGATTGGACCAGAGCGCACAGGGATTCGTCTCTCTCCTTACGGCGTCTATGGTGGAATGGAAATGTTCGAAGAGATGGACGCGACCTTCCTGCACCTTGCCAGTGAGCTCGCGACATACAACTTGGCCTTCATTCACCTCGTCGATCACAGCGCGATGGGTGCACCTGACGTTCCAAATGCTCTCAAAGCCTCGATCAAACAAGCATTCTCTGGGACACTCATTGAGTGTGGAGGAATGGACACAGCAGCGGCAGAGAAGATTCTTGGTGACGAAAAGCGCGCTGATCTGATCGGCTTTGGTCGCGCATTCATCAGCAATCCCGATCTCGTCGAACGCCTCAAACACCAATATCCCCTGGCCAAAGCCCACAGCGCAACATTTTATACCCCTGGAAAAGAAGGATACCTTGACTATCCCCTCTACACAGAGGAACACTGAACAAAAGAATTGCATTCATATCAAAGAAATAGAAAATAGTTTGTGAATTAGGTTGCGAGAAGGTTTTGTATTTGGTATACAGATCGTCCCTTCTCACTTTGGTGGGGAGTGTGATCTTTGAGAATTGAAGAGATAGATCGAAAATGTAGGCTCCTTGAACAGGTGTGCGGTTTTGCCGTGCTGTTCACTGTTTCGGCAGTTTTCTCCGTCTGACTTCGCTGTGTTTCGGCGAACGAGGAGACAGGAATCCTACA